>Ga0099364_10002927_pt1 | contig 26950 bp, 19 predicted proteins | sample TergutTh196P3_FD_73070 | JGI IMG/M metagenome (GOLD analysis project Ga0099364, IMG submission 73070) | Microcerotermes parvus P3 segment gut microbial communities from Pointe-Noire, Republic of the Congo - Th196 P3 | ecosystem: Host-associated > Arthropoda: Insects > Digestive system > Gut ... | reverse complement strand
AGCCGTCCGATGTACGTGTCGAGCGCGTGATGCGGAACTCCGGCCATAGGCATCGCCTTATTCTTGTCACGGGCCGTCAGCGTTATATCGAGGAGTTCCGACGCTGTAATCGCATCATCGAAAAAAAACTCAAAAAAATCCCCCATGCGGAACAGCAGCAGGCAGTCGGGGTATTTTTCCTTCCACTCGCCATACTGTTTCAGCATGGGGGTCATCTTTACGCCTTCGGGTAATGTCAATGGTTTATCTCCTGATGTTTTTCTTGTTTATATCTATGACTCTTTTCTAGAATGCGGCTCTTAAAGTGGCACTTCTTAATTATCCCAATGTAGATCCTGAATTCTGGGTTTTCGTGCTAAGAGCGTCAAGATAACTCTGAAGCAATACTGACGCCGCCACCTTATCGATCCGTCCTTTCCTGCCGGCTCTGGACACGTCAGCTTCCAGCAGGGCCGAAGCCGCGATAACAGTCGTGAACCGCTCGTCCCACGTCAGGATTTCCATATCCGGGAACCTGGCCGACAGTCGGCCTATTACTTTACGAACGGATTTTACCTCCGGGCCTTCGCTGCCATCGGTACGGAGCGGCAATCCCACCAGCAGTTTTACCGCTCCGTACTCCTCTATTATCCCGGCGAGATCATCAATCCAATTTCCATCCGCTTTTAGGACCGCAACCGGAGTGGCAAACATTCCGGTCGGGTCGCTCGCGGCTACTCCTATCCTGACTTTACCAATGTCTAGTGCAATTATCCTTCCGGAGTCCCCGGCAACGCTCATTAATGTATCACTTCAATTCAAACACATAAAATAAATTTCACGTGTTTGAATTGAGATTTGCTAATTCTCAACTCTCAACTCTCCATTCTCAATTCGACAAACGCTTCATGCGTTTGTCGTAAGCTGCGCCTTTATTATATCGGGAGCTCTGTCCAGAGCCTCGCTCAAGCGCTGCATATCACGTCCTCCGCCCTGGCCCATCGCCGGTTTTCCGCCGCCGCTTCCACCTATCATACCCGATATTTCCTTTACCAGAGCTCCGGCGTTCACCCCGCGCTTGAGAGCTTCATCTGATGCCATGCCTATAAGGGAGATGTTTCCGTCGTCAACCGACGCCAGCAGCATCACCACATCGCGCTCCATCTGCTTTATCCTGTCGCCTAGCTGGCGCAGGGCGTCCCGCGACGCGCCCTTGAAACTTTGTACGACCAGCGCCAAGCCGTCCACGCGTATTGCGCGCTCCACATTTTCGCGGGCGTTCTCCATCATAAGCGCGACCGCGTACTCCTGATTCTTGCGCTCAAGCGCGCGGCGCTCATCCAGCAGCGCCGAGAGCTTTGCCACGGACGATTCGGCGTCGGTTTCAAGCACTCCGCACAATTCGCGGCTCAAGGCAACCGACTCCTGAAAGTGTTTCAGCGCGGATTCGCCGCACACAGCCGTGATGCGCCGCACCCCTGCGCCAATACCCTCGTCGCGGATTATTTTCATTAACCCTATCCGGCCGGTTGAAGCAACGTGAGTGCCGCCGCACAGTTCGGTTGAAAAACCTTTTATATCGAGCACGCGGACGACGTCGCCGTATTTCTCCCCGAACAACGCCTTAACGCCCGTCTTCCGCGCGTCGTCGTAGCTCATCACGCTTGCGGTGACGGGAATGTCGGCCAGAACTTGCGAGTACGCCATTCGCTCGACGCCGTCCGCCTGCTCTTGTGACAGAGGTGCGAAGTGATTGTAGTCAAATCTAAGGAAATCAGGCGCGACCAGGGAGCCGGCCTGCCTCACATGAGGGCCGAGGATGCGGCACAGCGCCTCGTGCAGCAGGTGCGTCGCCGTGTGATGACGTCTAATGGCATCCCGCCTAACTGAGTCTATCGCGGCTTCAATGGCTGTTCCGACTTTCAAACAACCCTCTATTAACTTGCCGGAATGTGAAATCAAATCGCCGCTTGGGTACGCGGCGTTCCAGACCTCGAAGACCGCTCCATCTCCCGAGATGAGCCCTTTGTCGCCGACCTGGCCGCCTCGCTCGGCGTAAAACGGGGTCCGCGACAATATTATCTCCGCCTCGTCGCCAACCGATATCTCATTCACCAAGACGCCATCGGATATGATGGCCTCGACGCGCGCGGCGGAAGAATCCGATTCATATCCGTCGAACATAGTGCCGCCCAATTTGTCGGCAAGTTCGGTAAACACGTTCTTCGCCATTACCGCTGAGGACTGCTTGCTAGATGCGCGCGCCCGCTCGCGCTGACGGGTCATCTCGCTGTCGAATCCAGTCCGCGAAACCTTAATTCCGGCTTCGGACGCTATCTCTTCGGTCAGTTCGAGGGGAAATCCGTAGGTATCATACAGCAGAAAGGCGAGTTCACCGTCCATCTCAACGCTGCCGGAGCGTTTCATATTTTCCATCTCATTGTCAAGAAGATCCATCCCTTGCGTTAACGTCTTTACGAAACGATCCTCCTCAAGCGAGATTATCTGTTCTATAGTCGAGCGATGTTCGATCAGCTGGCCGTAAGCGCCGCTCATTATCTCATTCACCACAGGCAGCAAGCCCGTCAGGAACGGGCGGTCCAGGCCGATGATGCGCCCGTATCTGACGCTTCGGCGGATGAGCCTTCGCAGGACGTAACCCCGCCCTTCGTTGGATGGCAGCACGCCGTCGGCTATCATGAAGGCAGCCGCCCTTAGGTGGTCGGATATCACGCGGACAGCCATGTCGCCCTTGCCGGAGTCCCCGTACTTAATGCCCGCGAGATCACATGAGCGGTCAATAATCGGCTTGAACAGATCCGTTTCGAAGTCCCCTTTTACCCGCTGGACTATCGACGCCAGACGTTCGAGTCCCAAGCCTGTGTCTATGTTCTGCTTCGGGAGCGGCGTCAAATTTCCGGCGTCATCCCTGTTAAATTGCATGAAAACCAAGTTCCATATCTCAAGGTATCTGTCGCATGAGCATCCCACGGTGCAATCGGGACTGCCGCACGAAAATTCCGGCCCCTGGTCGTAAATGATCTCCGAACAAGGCCCGCAGGGACCGGTCGGCCCCGCTGCCCAGAAGTTGTCGGCTTCTCCAAACCTGAATATCCGGTCGTCGCCGAGCCCGACTAGGGACTTCCACATACCGTGCGCCTCGTCGTCGTCCAGGTATATGGTCGCGTACATTCTGTCGGGGTCGAGGCCTACTTTTTCACTGAGAAATTCCCACGCCCAGGGAATGATCTCCTTCTTGAAATAGTCGCCGAAACTGAAATTGCCGAGCATCTCGAAGAAGGTGTGATGCCTCGCCGTACGTCCCACGTTTTCGATGTCGTTGGTCCTTATGCACTTCTGCGACGTCGTTGCCCTCGTCACTTCCGGCTTCCTCAGCCCGAGGAAATAGGGTTTGAAAGGCACCATCCCCGCCACGGTAAATAATAACGTCGGGTCGTCCGGCACGAGCGAAAAACTGGGATATCGCCTGCTCCCTTTCTCCTCGAAGTACGACAAAAAAAACTCGCGAAGTTCATTCGCGCTTCTCCACTTCATTCTGTCCACACCAGCCATGCTATGAACTGCCTCCCGCTCTCACTTATAATTTCGCAATTATAACAGAAATAAAATTGCCGAAAAATTCTACCGGAATTGCCGCGCAAATCGCCGCGAATTTATCCCTCAAATGGGAATAAGTGGGAATAAGCATGATAATATACTCATAATGAAGGATTAATATAATTGTGAAATTTGATATTTATATATTACACCATTACGGATGGGAGGTTTAAGATGATGGAGAAAAAAATAGCAGGCGGCGTCGAAAACGGAGGGAGAGAAAAGTATTCAGTTGCTGATATGACCCTTGCCGCGAGAGGGCGGCGCAGAATGGATTGGGCCTGGCAATTCATGCCGGTGATGAGATTGATAGCAGAGCGCGAGGGAGAAGGGGGCAAACGCCCGCTCTACGGACACACGGTGGCGTGCTGTCTGCACCTCGAAGCAAAGACCGCGTGCCTTCTGAAAGTGTTTCAGGATCTCGGCGCAGTTGTCACCGCTGCTGGGAGCAACCCTCTTTCGACGCAGGATACTGTCTGCGCGGCGCTTGCCAATTACGGCGTCCATATTTTCAGCAAGCACGGCATGACTCCGGAGGAGTACAACGAAAACCTCCACAAGATGCTCGCTTGGGAACCTGATATTGTGATAGACGACGGCGCGGACACGGTGGCGATGATTAACGAGCATTACAGGGATTTAGCGCCCAGCATTATCGGAGGCTGCGAGGAAACCACGACAGGCGTCAAACGCCTCAAGGCGATGGATGAAGGCGGACTTCTCAAGTTTCCGATGCTCGCCGTGAACGACGCGCTTAGCAAGCATCTCTTCGACAATCGCTACGGCACCGGGCAATCGGTTTGGGACGGCATCATGCGCACGACCAACTGTATCGTGTCCGGAAAGAACGTGGTCGTCGCAGGTTACGGATGGTGCGGCAAGGGAGTGGCCGCACGAGCCGAGGGGCTGGGAGCCCATGTCGCGATAGTCGAGATAAATCCGCACCGCGCGCTTGAGGCTCACATGGAAGGTTATCATGTGATGAACATGGAAGAAGCCTCCCAGTGGGGAGATATCTTCGTGACTGTCACAGGCAACTACAAGGTCATTCAGCGCGAACATTTCGAGCGGATGAAGGACGGGGTGCTGCTCTGCAACGCCGGACACTTCGACGTGGAAATATTCGTCCCTCACCTGAAAGAAATGTCGGCTAAAACATACCAATCGCGCACGAACGTCCAAACCTACGAAATGTCCGACGGCAGAAAACTGCATCTGCTTGCCGAAGGCCGCCTGGTCAACATAGCAGCGGGCGACGGTCACCCGATCGAAATAATGGATATGAGCTTCGCAACGCAATTGCTCAGCGTCCTGTATATCGCGGGTGGGGGCAGCTTGGAACGCGGTCTGCAAAGAGTGCCGGATTCGATAGATCTCGCGGTGGTCAACTATAAACTTGAATCCCTCGGCCTTAAGATCGAACGCCTCACCTCGGAACAAGAACGTTATATGAGGGACTGGAGGGAGTAAATTGCCCGAAGCTAAAAATACTTCAACCGAAAACGGATCGATTAAAAACGTATTGATCTGGGACTCCGGAAGAAACGACGCGGTCTTCGGCGACATAGTCATCCGCGGTGGCAGGATTTCAGATATCACCAAACCAAACGAGTCCGAAGGTGCGATCATCTACGACGGCAAGGGACGCTGTCTTGCCCTGCCGGGATTGATAAACGCCCACACGCATATCTCGATGGCGCTGCTGCGCGGCATAGGCGAGGAACTCCCGTTGATGGAGTGGCTGGAGGAAAAAATCTGGCCCGCGGAGGCGAAACTTAACGCGAGCAACATAAGGACCGGCGCCGACCTAGCCATGCTCGAAATGACGGCAGCGGGCGTGACGGGTTTCATCGACATGTACTACTTTATGGAAGAAGTTGCGGAGTCCGTCCTGCAGAGCGGAATGCGCGCGGCCCTTTGCCGGGGAATAACCGGCGGCGATGAGTATAGAATCGCCGAAAACCTGTCCTTGGCCGAGCAATACAACGGACGCGACGAACGGATAGTCGTGCAAATGGGACCTCATGCCCCATACACAGTCCCGCGCGACACTCTGAAACGCATCGCGGAACTGGCGAAAGAACATAACCTGGGCATACACTTCCACTGGCTCGAAGGCAAGAGGGAGCTCGACACTTTCAGAAACGAATTTAGAATAGAGCCCGCCGAATATCTCCAGGAAACGGGACTTCTTGACGCGCGCGAGCTGGTGCTGGCTCATTCGGTGTGGCATCCGGCGGAACAAATGGGAGCGATAGCGCGCAGTAATGTCACCGCCGTACACAACCCAAAGAGCAACCTGAAACTCGGCAGCGGATACGCCCCACTGAAGCAATATTTCGAAGCCGGCGTGCAAGTGGCTCTGGGAACCGACGGAGCGGCAAGCAATAACAGGCTCGACGTATGGGATGAGATGCGCTTCGCGGCCCTGATGCACAAAGGGTATCATCTCGACCCGACGCTCGCCGGAGCGAGGGACGTTCTAAAGATGGCAACAGTGAACGGAGCGCGGGCTATGGGGTTCACGGATACCGGACTCATCAAGCCGGACTATCGCGCCGATGTGATCATAGTGGACATGGATAACCCGCGTTACGTCGGATGCAACGCTTCAAACGTCCCTGAGTTCGTGGTGTACGCCGGTTCGTCGCGCGACGTTAAGGCGACAGTGGCGGCGGGCCGTCTGTTATACAAGGATGGAGAGTTCGAACTGCTGGACAGCGAAAAAATAATCGCCCGTGCATCGGAAGACCGAAGCAAATTATGAGGAGACCAAATAATGGGCGGACATAAGATTCTAGTTCCAAAGACGGAAAATCCACCCGCAAAGGTACGGGACGAAGGGATAATCAATCTCGTAAAAGCGGGGCGGGCTGCTTATAACGCCAAGAACAGCGAACTGCTGCTGCTCCCCGAGGGCGCTTCGGAGCTCAGAAACGTGATGAACGCCGCCGCGTGCAATCTTCAATCCCAAGGATTTCAGCGGGTGAACTGCTCGTCCGACGAGGCAATATTCTCGCTCGCCGAGCGATACGTCCGCGAATGGGGCGACGATGCGACGGCATATTGCGAGGGACGCGGCAGGGATATAAGGATAATTTGCTGGAACCCCGACGAGAAATCGGCGGCCGCGTCTTGCGATAGGGCAATGTCATCTTTGCTCGAATCGCTGAACGGGACGTCGGATGGTAAAAACCGCTCTTTTTCTTTCACAGAGGACGTGACAAACAGTCCCGGGCGTACATGCGTACTCGTCGCTAGGTGCGACGCGGGAGATATTGGGGCTCGCGCGGGCTTCTCCTGCGCCTCGTGCGGAGACATCAAACTTCCCGACTCCCCCCTTGATTTCATGCCTCCTCAGCCGGGAGCGGACGAGCAGGAAGAAGACGCGGCGGACATAGAAACCCCGGGAGCAAACACGATAGCCGAGCTATGCAATCAACTCGGAATAGAAGTGAAACGCACGCTGAAGGCGATGCTATACATAGCGAACCGTCCGGGCGAAAGACCTTGCGCAGTGGCCTCGTTCGTTCGCGGCGACTACAATATAAGTATTAACAAACTATCGAAATGGCTGGAGCGTGAACGCGGACTCACCGGCCTGCGCACCGCTGAGAAGGGCGAACTCCGCGCACTGGTCGGCGAGGTTGCCGGCTATTGCGGGCCCGTCGGTATGCCTCCTGACGTCGTCGTCGTTGCCGATTTGAGCGTAAAAGGTTCCCGCAACACAGTCGCAGGGGCAAACCGTCCCGGATATCACAAAAAGGGCTGCTGTCACCCGAGGGACTTCGATCCTCCAATAGCGGACCTGGCGCAGCTTACAGCCGGAGCTTCCTGCAAATGCGGCGGCTGCTATGAGCCGCAAACTCTGAGGGAGTTGGGCGTTATACTCACCTCAAATGTTTCAGCCAACAGCATTGGAGTGAATGAAAATATCAAGGTACTCTCCTACAGGGACAGGGATGGAACTCATGAATTTCCCTGGGTCTGCCGGGGTATTGTTTCAGCCGAGCGGATACTGATCGCTCTGGCGTGCGGACGAAATTAAAACGTAAGCGAGAAAAAACCATGACACGAATATGTAAATCGTTCACGATATTTTTCCTGCTCCTGATTTTTCAGCTCCTCGGCACGACAATCGCTTTTTGCGCGGCGGACATGGAGAACGGCGAGGACCCATTGCTCGGAGTCTGGGAGGGCTGGTCGTGGCCTGTAGTGGTGATCCAGCCGCCCGAAGGATGGGACAGCGAAACAGGCAACGTAATAAAGCTCGCAATGCGGACCGCCGAGCGCGAGTTATCGCTTGAGCGCGAAGCGATACGCGGACACGAGCTGACCTTCATGTTCTCCGATATTGCCGACGTTGAAGAGATAAGCACGAGGCTTGCCACGTGGCAAGCTATGAGAGTAGCGGCAATAGTTACCTTCGCCGACGCTGAGTTCAGTGACGCGCTGGCGGAGCTGTGCGCGGAAAACGGTCCCTCGCTCATCTATGCGGGGGGAGAGGATGTCTTAATTAACTCACCCGAAACCGGGCGTCCTTATCCATACCTGTTCGCGCTCGATCTCCCATATTACGCGCGAGCGAACGCTTTGGCAGAAGCCGCATCTTTGGAGCGGCCGGGAGAATTGGCGGCGGTGTTCACCGACATACTCTCGGGGAGGCTGGCACGCGGCGCGTCTTTAACCTCTCTTTTCCTTGAGAAGAGAAATATGACCCCTCTCGAAATATCCGCCGCCGCATACACTCAGGATCAATTCACTCCGCAGGTCAGGGAACTGGAGGCGGGAGGGACGAATATTTACATCTGCTGGCTTGACGCGATGGCCACGCTGTCGATATGGCAGAACCTCGAAAGACGCCACGCGGGAAGTACCGTTTACTACTCCGGACCCCGGAGAGATATCCTTACTGACGCGGACGGAATAATTTTGGTCGACAAAGACGTCCTGTTGGAGCGAAATATAGAAGGGCACAGAGTTATTACCAACCTCATCAGAGATGCGTTCGATGTTGCTGTCGGCGACCCTGTAACGGCTGCGCGCGCATACGCCATTGCGAAATGGGTGATTGGCGCTTACAGAGAGGTCGGCGCCGGCGTCGTGCCGGAAATAGCGTACTCGCTTGGCAGGATAAGAAACATCCCGCTTATGGACGAAACGCTCTCAATAAACCCGGCAACTCACAGGCCGAGGTCGCGCAAATATGGCCTGCTGCGTATAGGAAACAAACGCTACGAATCATACGGAAGCGTCGACGTATTCTCCGCGGAAGCCGTGGAATAAAAAGCTAAAGAGTTACATGGGACTGCTTGCCCAGGGGGGTTTGGGCGGAACCCAAGCTTTTTATGCTCTCAATAACATAGAGCGGTAAATTTATGAGCCATCCCTCATCTTTGTAATTCGCCATGGATGTTCTGAGAGAAATTTTCGGACGAAATTTTTCGTGATATGCCTTTAGGCTTTTTGCCTGTAAATTTATTTCCGCCTTCACTTCCAGGGGTAATATTTCACTGCCGTTATCCAGCAGGAAATCTATCTCGGCTGTGCCTCTGTCGTTCGTCCAGTAATACGGCTCTATGTTTTTCAAGGTCTTCAACTGCTGGAGCACATATTGTTCTGTGAGCGCGCCCTTGAATTGTCCGAACAGCTCACTTCCGTCGAGAAGCACATCCCGGCGCAGATGCACCATGCATGACATCAACCCCACATCCAGCATGAACAGCTTGAATGATTTCGAATCCTCGTAGGCTTTGAGAGGCAGGAGAGGCTGCGAAGCGCGATATACTCTGTGTACCAGACCACAATCCGACAGCCAGAGAAGGGCGATCTCGTATTCTCTTGCCCGCGCTCCCTCCTTTATCAAGCCGTATACGAATTTTTTATTTTCCCTCGCGAGTTGAGCCGGTATGCTGTTCCATAACATACGAATCCTGGGTACGATGTTATGCGGCGCATGTTTGGAGAAATCCTGCTCGTATGTGTCAAGTATGTGCCGTTGAATCTCCCGCGCTTCGTCAAAATTCCGATTCTCCGTGAAACTCCGGACTATTTCCGGCATCCCTCCGATAAAATAATAATACTTTAGCAGTTCGATATAATCCTGGCTAAATGTGGAAACGAGGTCGAAATCACAGCGCTCCGTCAGCTCCACGAGCCCCTCGCGCCCCATTGCTGTCAGGAACTCAGTGAACGAGAGCGGACGCAAGTCCATGAACTCGACCTTACCGACCGGGAAGGACGTACCCTGATGTAAGGCAATGCCAAGCAGGGAACCGGCACAGATGATTTGATATCGAGGCGCGTCCTCGTTAAAATATTTTAGGGAGGAGAGCGCTTGCGGCACCTCCTGTATCTCGTCGAACATGAGCAGCGTTTCCTCCGGATCTATCCTCTGTCCCGCGTATAGTTCTAGGCCGGTGATGATACGTTCGACGTTCAGGTCCGGTGAGAACAAGGAGCTCATACGCCGATTATTGTCAAAATTGACGTAAACGCTGTCACGGTAAAATTTTGACGCAAACTCCTTCATCAGCCAGGTTTTGCCGACCTGACGAGCGCCTCTGATAATCAGCGGTTTACGCTCCTGATGTGATTTCCACTTCTGCAATTGTTCGATTGCCGCACGATACAAGGCGTTCACCTTCCATTTTTTGGTATAAACATTATAGCAATTTATCACAAAAATGCGATGACTTTTTGGAAAATTCTCACGTTTTTGGCATGCAGTTTTGTGAGTTTTGACGGAAAAAATCAAATAGTTGCTGAACATCGTCGATATGAAAAAACACGCGAGCTTCTTTCGCTCCGATTTGTACAAAAAAATGTCAGTTGTGTGCAAATACTTTAATTGAATTTTGTGATAAAGTAATTTTAATCCAAATCATTATCATAAATTTTCAAGCGGCGGAGTCATGAACGCCATGGAGGATTATGGACGAGATTATGCTCACCATGGAAAACATTGAGAAGTCTTTCGGAGAGGTAAAAGCGGTTTCCGGCGGACGGTTGGATGTGCGGCGCGGAGAGGTGCACGCCCTCATGGGAGAAAACGGGGCGGGAAAATCCACACTCATGAATATCCTGTCTGGAGTCTTCCGCGCGGACAGTGGGAGCATAAGCATCGAGAATCAGGCGGTAAGGATATCTTCCCCCATTGAAGCGAGGGCGCTGGGGATAGGGAAGGTTCACCAGGAACTCCAGTTAGTGCCGGAGCTTTCCGTGGGCGAGAATATTTTTCTCGGGAGGGAACCGAGAAACCGTTTAGGTTTATTGGATTACGGGAAAATATTTCAAGAGTCGGATCGTATGATACAGTCTTTTGGCCTGCAGCTTCAGCCTAAAACAAAGGTTAAAGCTCTGCGGGTTGGGGAACAGCAATTTATTGAAATTGTCAAAATCACATCTTTGGACTGCAGGATAGTTATTCTGGACGAACCTACGTCCGCCCTCAGTAAATCCGAGGCAAAGAGGTTGTTTGACGTCGTTTCGCGAATGAAGGAACGGAACGTATCAATCATTTATATAACGCACAGGATGGAAGAGGTATTCGAGATTTCAGATCGCATCACCATCATGAGGGATGGAAACTACATAGATACTGTTAACACGACGGAAACAAACAAGGAAAATTTGATACGCATGATGGTGGGGCGGCCTTTGACCTCTGAAATAAGAACCAGCAAAGCGCGGGACGAAGCAGATAACGCGGAGTCGGACCCCGGGAAACAGGGAGAGGAACTACTGGGCGTGGAGAATCTATCGCTGGAGCTTCCGTCTTTTTATAAAAAGACCAGCTTAAAAAATATTTCATTCTCACTGCGTAAGGGTGAAGTTCTTGGAATTGCCGGATTAATGGGCGCGGGGCGCACTGAGCTCCTTGAAACGCTGTTCGGGCTCCACCCCAAGGTGATGACCGGACGTGTTTCGATCCACGGCAATCAGGTTCAAATCAACGGTCCTGAGGACGCCATCCGCAACCGGGTAGCATTTATGACGGAGGACCGCAAATTACAGGGTCTGGTGCTCTCAAGGGGTATAGGTGAAAACATGACCCTGCCGATATTGAAGCGCCTTTTAAAACTCTGTTTCGTGGACGCGCGAAAAGAACGCCCTCTGTGGGAACAACAGATGAGTGATATCCGCATCAAAGCGCCGTCCCCTCTGACGCTGGCGTCCAACCTGTCCGGCGGCAATCAGCAGAAAGTGGTATTTGGCCGCTGGCTGCTGACAGATCCTGACATTCTGCTGCTTGACGAACCGACCAGAGGAATCGACGTAGGCGCGCGCGAGGAAGTATACGGGATCATTTCATCCATGACCGCCCAGGGCAAAGGGGTCTTGGTCGTTTCATCGGAACTGCCTGAATTACTAAATATATGCGACAGGATACTTACTATTAGCGGAGGGCGTCTCACCGGAAACTTCATGAGAGAGGAAGCGGATCAGGAAACGCTATTGAAAGCCGCCACTCTACACGTATGAACCTGACCGCGCGGGCGGCTGCTAAATATAAACCGTAACAGGGAGGAACCCGACTTGCAAAAAATAAACCTTAATACCGACACATTGGATAAACGGCGTGCGCTTGAGATTTTGAACACATTCAAGAGCTTTCTCGGATTTATACTCATATTTGCAATTGCGTCCGTCATCTGCGTGAGGGACGGCAGAAACCTGTTTTTGAGCGCAGGCAACCTGAGCAACGTGACACGCGCAATATCGGGAAATGGCATCATGGCCATTGGTATGACGATGGTCATTTTGATAGGTGGTATCGACCTTTCTGTCGGAGCTATCCTGGGTCTCACCGCTACCGCTTCCGCCGCGCTGCTTGTGGGTGGCATGTCCATGTGGCTGGTACTGTTCCTGGTTCTGGGCATATCGGCGTTGATTGGCCTGTTTAACGGCGTTGTCAGCACAAAACTGGGGGTGCAGGCGTTCATTGTCACGCTCGCCTCTATGAGCATCGCAAGAGGAATCGCCCGTTTCTGGTCGGGCGGGCAGGGCGTTCCCATTGCATACGGCACCGGTCCCGGACAGGCGGATCCGCTGTTCAGGGTGTTCTCACTTCGTATATTCAGCACGGAAAATTTTATCGGCGTGCCCGTTCCAGCGATAGTGTTTTTCTCGCTGGCGGTAATATTCTCCATCTTACTGAAATACACAAGATTCGGACGCCATGTGTACGCCGTCGGCGGCAACGAAACGTCCGCCTTCTTATGCGGCGTTAAGGTGGATAGATTGAAGATAACGGTGTTCATCCTATGCAGTTTTCTTGCGGGAATAGCGGGTATATTACACGCCGCCCAGCAGCGCCAGGGCAGTCCGAACGACGGCGTGGGATACGAACTCGACGCCATCGCCGCTGTCGCCATTGGAGGAACGAGCATGGCAGGCGGCAAGGGCACTATAGCGGGAACTGTGGTAGGCGCGCTGATATTGGGAATACTCAATAACATGTTGCAGCTTAACAACGTCGACAACAACCTGCAACTCGTGCTAAAAGGACTGATCATCGTCATCGCGGTAGTACTGCAGCGAGAACGCAGAAAATAGCCCGAAACAACGTCGGCTCCGAAATGCAACATTTGTATAAAATGTTGCATTATTGGTTAAACGCCTACGCGCTACACGGTTGCGCTTCCGGCAGGCAGACGGTGAGCAGGCTATGGAAGATGACGCTATTGAAAGGGCGCGTACGATATATTTGCATTGATTTGAATTTGTGACGGCGATTTTCATCTTGAGGAAATGTAAAGGAGGGCACGTAAAAATCGATAAAGAGATGTAGTTTTTTTAAATGCAACATTTTATACAAATGTTGCATTATGCGGCGATAGGTACCTTGAAATACGAGGAGACATACTTGAAGGAAAACGCGACGCCGCCCGAAACGCGGGCCGGTCCTTCTGTGTGCTCGGCGTTTTTCATCAATGAAGGGCGCCCACCGGATCAGACATAACAGTGGGCTGTTTACGAAACATGAACGACAGGTCTGAACGAAAATAATAATTAATAAGAGGAGACGAAAAAATATGAAAAGAGTTTTTGTGCTGTTTGCGGTATTTGCGTTCCTGTTCGCCATGACGGTGACGGTCTGTGAAGCGGCTGACAAAGTTTATCACATCGGAATGTCACAGTGTAACCTGGGAGAGCCATGGCGCGTGGCGATGAACGATCAGATCAGGACGGCGGCGGAGGCATATCCCGAATTCAGGGTGTCTTTCTCCGACGCCGCGCAGGATAACAGCAGACAGATAGCTGACGTTGAGAATTTCATCACCCAGCAGGTCGATTTGCTGATAATATCGCCGAACGAAGCGACGCCGCTCACCGACGTGGTCAAAAGGGCGTACGACTCGGGTATTCCCGTCATCGTTCTCGACAGGAGAGTTGAGGGTGACGCATACACCTCCTTTATCGGTGGCGACAACGTGCTGATCGGTCAGAAAGCCGGCGAGTTCGTCGCCAGGAATTTCCCGGATGGCTGCAAGATCGTCGAAATAAGGGGCCTTGACGGGGCGACTCCCCAGAGGGAACGTCACGATGGCTTTATGGCTGGCCTGGGCGGCGACCCGAAATACGACATCATCTATTCGCAGAGCTGCGACTGGCTGCGCGATAAAGCCATTACAGTCATGGAGTCCGCGCTGCAGGTCCATGACAAAATCGACGTGGTTTACGGACATAACGACCCGGCTGCCATAGGAGCATTCGTGGCGGCGGAGAACGCCGGGCGCGAGAAGGAAATGAAATTCATCGGCATCGACGCGCTGCCCACGCCTGACGGCGGTATCAGGGAAGTCATGGCAGGCCGCATGTCCGTGACCTACGTGTATCCCACCGGCGGCGCGGATGCTATCGAAGCAGCGTATCGTCTGTTGGTGAAGGGTGAAACGCTGGAAAAAGAAGTCATCCTCGACACCATAGAGATAACGATAGACAACGCTGAGGAGATGCTGCAGAGGTTCGGCGGCGCATAAGCGACTCTATATCTGAGGTATTTCGGTTCGTCGCGTTTCGGAGTACCTGTTAAACCGTGCTTTATCAATCTTGCGGGGATCGATCGATGTCTTGCGCGTCGGAGATCCCCGCAAAACCCGTTATTTTTACCGCGCATAAGCTGACTGTTGATGAGGTGACTACCGGATCGTGATACGGTTTGCAGGGAAAACTTGGTTCGGTTCCAGGACGCTGTCGCAAAAGATCAACAATTACCTGTTGGTAGGTATCTTTGTGCCCTTTGTTCTGATGAGTTTTTTCCTCACTCAGGTAAGCACTTGGCATATGGAGCGGCTGCTAATGCAAAACACGCAGCAGATGCTAAACCAAATGGGGCTTATTTTGGATTTCCACACTTCAAGCATTGAAAGCACGATCAATATATTGGAAAATGCTTCGCCGGTCGAGGATTTTATCAGCAGGAGAGGCGGCGCCGATACGGGCGAGTTGCGGCGCTTTTTGGGGACGATAAGCGCAAATCATCCAGAGATAGCAGGTATTCTGGTCATCAACGGGAACGGCGATTACATAAGCAACGAGATGTTTCGAAAATCCCGGGACTCGCTGCTCGGTGAAAACTGGTACCTCAAGGCGGTCGATAACGCCGGGCAGTTCGTCATGATCAGCAAGCCCGTGGGACGTAACCTGACTTCACATGCCAAATACAGCGACGATGAAATCATGTCGATTGTAAAGGCGTTGGAGCCGAAAACGAGTGAAGAGGAACACCGGGGAGCCATCCTGATAGACCTTCACCTGAGTGCTTTTGACGAAAACCTGAAGAATATTACCCTCGGCAGCGCCGGGTTTCTGTACGTCACCGATGAATCCGGAGAAATCATCTATGCGCCGTACAACGACGTGATTTACCGGATCGACAATCGTCATTTGATTGAGAATCCAAAGGAAAAAACGATTGTAAAGATCAGGGACGAGTATTATCAGGTGGTTTGCAGGCGCGTAAATCACTGGTATATCATGGGAGTGTTCCTGCACAGGGACACAATAGCGACTGTTCGAACACTGCGTTATATCACCGTACTGTTGTTGATCTCAACCATTATATTGGTGCGGTGGTTTTCGAGCAGGCTCGACAAAACCGTAATCGCGCCGCTGCATCGTTTGGACAATCTGATGAAATTCGCGGAGGGAGGCAATATGGAAGTGCGTTTCCCCGCCGGAGGGGGCGATGAAGTAAGCGCCCTGGGCGAGAGTTTCAACAGGATGATTTCTAGAATCCAGAAGCTTATGGTGATAATCGAGCAGGAAAACAAGCAGAAACGCGACGCTGAATTAAGGGTGCTTCAGGAACAGATCAAGCCGCATTTCCTTTACAACACTCTGGACACAATCAACTGGCTCGCGCTTGATAGCGATGCACACGAAATAGTCAGGCTGGTTTCGGCTATGACAAAACTGTTTCGCCTCTCTTTGAGCGGAGGCAAGGAATTTATAACAGTGGAAGAGGAGGCGGAACAGACTGAAAACTACCTCATAATACAATCAATAAGATACGAGGATATGATCAGCTACAGTTTCGACATCGGTGAAGAAGCCAAAGAACTCACTGTACTCAAGCTAGTATTGCAACCGCTGGTGGAAAACGGTATCTATCACGGGATCAAGGAGCGTGCATACCGTGAGCCTGGGTTTCGGGGACATATCCATGTCTCGGCCCACGTCAGCGAGAATGAACTGAGACTCTCGATCAGGGACAACGGATGGGGCGCGCCATCCGATGTGACGCTTGAAATAAAACGGATGCTTGAGTCGAATGAACACACCAGAGGATTTGGACTGTACAACGTCAGCCGGCGTCTCAAATACACGTTTGGAGAGGGCTACGGCTTGTCGTTCAACAGCACCCCTGGGGAAGGGACGGAAGTTGTGATCTCCCATCCGGTGTTACCGGCAGGCGAAATGAAGGAGGAATGATGACGCCGTGAATCTGTTGATCGTGGACGATGAGGCAAAAATTCGCAACGGCCTGCGCAAACACCTTGAAGGAATGTCTCTGCGTTTTGATGTAATCGAGACGGCGGAAAATGCCCATATTGCTCTGGAGATCGCCCGCAGGATACAACCTGAGATAATATTGGTCGACATACGCATGCCAGGCATGGACGGACTGGAATTTCTCGAAATCGTCTCGGGAGAATTATCCGGGTTCAAAGCTATCGTCATTTCGGGATACGACGATTTTGCCTACGCGCAGAAGGCTATTCGCTGCGGCGTTAATGAATATGTTCTCAAACCTCTCGACCTGCCAAAATTCGACACAATGATAACACGTATCTACAATGAGCTTTTGGAGGAACGCGGCCAACAAAATCGTGCATCCGGCGCTAATGTTTATTCCAAAGCTGTTTTGAAGACGAAACGATTCATTGAGCAAAATTATTTTCGTGAGGATCTGTCGCTGCAATCCACAGCAGACGAACTCAGCGTGAATCCCTCCCACCTTAGCCGTCAGATGCGGCTCCAGTTGGGCATGGGCTTTGTGGACTATCTCACAGCCTATCGCATGGAAAAAGCGTGTTCTCTTCTCCAGAGCGTGGAGAAAGACGTCAAGATATATGAGATATCAAGGCATGTTGGTTATTCGAGCCAGCATTACTTTACGAGGGTGTTTACGAACCATTTCGGCATGTCACCTTTGCAGTATCGGGCTCTTAGAGCCGGCGAAGGCACAATTGCCGCAGCGGAGTCTACGGACCGCGAAGCGGGCGGCATATGAAAATAAAATCCAACTTCATACTTCAAGACAACGGTAAAAATTTAACATGGGGGATAAGCGCCGCAATGTTCGTTGCTCTCACCGCAATGCTGTCGTACGCGCTTTTCTTCAGCGCGGTTAAATCGGACACCGATGGCGTTCGATACCTTGTTGGAATGTCCCAGTGTAATTTGGGCGAACCATGGCGCATTGAGATGAACAGGGAAATTTCGGAAGCTGTCAAGCAATACGACGACATGCGCATCATTTATACGGACGCCGGCCAGAGCAACGAGAAACAGATCGAGGACGTGCGCAAGCTTATGGGCCTCGGCATAGACCTCCTAATCATATCCCCAAACGAAACCGAACCGCTGACACCCGTAATAGCCGAAGCTTATGAAAAGATACCCGTAATAGTTCTGGACAGAAAGGTCGCGGGGGACGCGTACACGCTCTTTATCGGCGCGGACAATTTGCAGATTGGCGTTCGGGCGGGTGAATATATAAAATCTCTCCTCGCGGAACGGGGCGGCGGTAATGTAGTGGAGGTGTCGGGACTGCCCGGCTCCCAGCCGGCCGTTGAACGGAGCGAGGGGTTTCGGCGCGGCATAGAGGGCGCGCCGGGGATAACGATAAGCGCGACGTTGATGGCGGATTGGCTTCGGGACAACGCGGAGGACGCAATGGCAAAATACCTCGCGGATAACCCTGGCAAACGTGTTGACGTAATCTACGGGCACAATGACCCCATGGCGCTGGGCGCCTACTGGGCAGCGGAGAGAACGGACCGCCGGGGAATAATTTTTGTCGGCATCGACGGACTCAAAGGGGAGAACGGCGGAATAAACCTCGTCAAAAAAGGCATACTGGACATCACGTTCGTCTATCCGACAGGAGGCGCGGAATCAGTGGAGTACGCCCGCAAATTGCTGAGGAATGAGAAAGTCGCGGAAAAGATAATAACGCTGGACTTCCAGCAAATCGACAAATCCAACTGCGAACTGAACGACGCGCGATGATCCGGCTACTCCGAAGACAGGCTACTCCGAAGACGTTGATGTTCAACAAAACATGTGCTATTATGAATTTGAGCAGGCGATAATCCCTCGTTCATCGAGGTTGTGGGGCCGGGCCGTAATATGGCAGCAGAAAAGAAACGCATCTGCGGGACAGTATATGTTTCGCGGGTGCGTGTTTATTTTTACGGAGGTAACGTTTATGGAAAAGTCAAATGAACAAATCGCCATGAGCGTATCCATCAATACAATCATCGGCAATGTGATCCTGTCGGCTTTCAAGCTGTTCGCGGGAATATACGCGCGTTCCTCCGCCATGATATCCGATTCGGTACACTCGCTGTCGGATGTCTTGAGTACTATTATTGTTATGATTGGCGTCAAATTGGCAAATCAAAAGCCCGATAAAGAACATCCATACGGTCATGAGCGTTTTGAAAGCGTTGCCGCAATAATTTTGGCAGTCATATTATTTGTGACGGGCGCGGGTATTGGTTGGGTGGGTGTCGAAAAGGTGCTGGCGGGCAATTATGGGGGATTAGCCATACCCGGACTGCTTGCGCTGATTGCGGCAATTATTTCCATAGTTGTAAAAGAGGGCATGTACTGGTATACGCGCAATGCGGCGAAAAAAATCAACTCAAGCGTGCTTATGGCCGACGCATGGCATCATCGTTCAGATGCTCTTTCGTCCATTGGCAGCTTCGTGGGTATCTATGGCGCGAGGCTTGGTTTTCCTGTACTTGACCCTGTGGCAAGTATTATAATCTGCCTGTTTATCTTAAAAGCCGCATTTGATATATTCCGTGACGCTGTTGGGAAAATGACCGACAAAGCGGCTGATGAGAAAATTGAAATTAAAATGCGCGAAATCATTCTTTCGGAGGAATCCGTTATTGGCATTGACCTGCTTTATACTCGTTTATTTGGGGATAAAATCTATGTCGACCTGGAAATCAGCGTCGACGGAACGAAGCCGCTGAATGAAGCGCATAATATAGCGCAGCGTGTACATGACGTAATCGAATCCGAATTTCCAAAGGTTAAGCACTGCACGGTACATATAAATCCCGCCGCAAACAAACATGATAGGGCATGACAGTGAACCCCGCCTGATCTCACACGCACATGCCACTGGGTCGCGTCAGCTCAGGCGATTTATCATCAGTACGACTTTGCGAATATCGCGCGGCGCGCGTCGGGTTTTCCCGTGTAGATGCAGGCGCCCCTCGTGTCGTCGTCCTGCGGTATACAGCGAATTGTGGCTCCGCCGGTCACGTATTTTATCTCGCCCTCGTCTTCGGCCGAACCACCGAAGTAAGCGCGCGCGAAACCTCCTTTGCCGCCCTTGGCGAATAAACTTTCCAACTCTTCCATGTTCTTCACGTCGTGGGTGTTCGCATCGCGAAATGCGAGCGCCTTGTTATAGAGGTTATCCTGTATTTCAACGAGAAGATTTTTGACGTATTCGGCCAGCGTATCGCGCGAAACATTCTCCTTTGACGACGTATCGCGGCGGACTACCGTGAGCATACCGGACTCAAATTCTTTCTCGCCTAGCTCTATCCTGACCGGCGTTCCCCGCTGGAGATGATGGAAAAACCTGTCGCCGGGACGCATATGGTATTGTTTGTCCGCTTTGGCGTAAAGTCCTCCCAGGGCCGAATTCAATTCCGTTAACAGCTGATCGGTCAACGGTTCCAGTTTCTCTCTCAGTGTGTCTTCGTTGCTCGAAATCGGAATGATGACGGCTTTCACCGGCGCGACCCTGGGCGGCAGCACCAAGCCGTCATTGTCGCTGTGGGTCATTATTATCGCGCCAATGAGGCGCGTCGATACGCCCCAGCTCGTTGTCCATGCGTAAGCTCGCTCGCCGTTTTTATCCTGGAACGATATGTCGAACGCCTTAGCGAAATTCTGCCCGAGAAAGTGGCTTGTACCAGCCTGGAGAGCTTTCTTGTCACCCATCATGGCCTCGCAGGAATACGTGTTGTCCGCGCCTGGGAAACGCTCGTTCATTGATTTTTCTCCGTAGATCACAGGCAGGCCAAGGTCACGCTGCATTATCGTCTGATAAACTCCGAGCATTTTGAAAGTTTCCTCGATAGCTTCCTCAGACGTGGCGTGGGCGGTATGCCCCTCCTGCCATAGAAATTCCGATGTCCTGAGGAACAGGCGCGAGCGTTTTTCCCAGCGCATCACGTTGCACCACTGGTTTATCAATATGGGAAGATCCCTCCACGAGTGAACCCACTGGGAATACATATGGCCGATGACCGTTTCGGAAGTCGGGCGGACGACGTAGGGCTCCTCCAACTCCTCGCCTCCGGCATGAGTGACGACCGCGCACTGCGGCGAGAAACCCTCGACGTGCTGCGCCTCTCTCTCCAAAAAAGAATTTGGTATGAGAAGCGGGAAATACGCGTTGACGTGTCCCGTTTCCTTGAAAGCGTGATCGAATGCCGCCTGCACGTTCTCCCATATCCCATAACCGTTGGGCCTTATAACCATGCACCCCCGCACCGGCGCGTAGTCTGCGAGTTCGGCGGCCCGGATCACGTCCAGGTACCATTCCGAATAGTTATTTTCACGTGGAGTTATGTTCCTTGCCATAATTCGATCCCCTCCCGTTTCTTCTGCCAAACGCCGTTTAGTTTATAATAATATGCGGAAACAGACAACTATAGCAAGCAGGTGAGAGATAATGAAAATCAAAATCACATGCGCCATCATCGCGTTCGTCGTCCTGATATCGGTCGTGCCTTCGTACGCCGCGGAGTACGACCCAATAAACACGATGAGCGCTCTCAACATGGCGATCGTTTCCGTTCACAGGATCGCCTCCTCGCGTGACCGCGTCGTATTGGACGCGGAGTATAAAAACATCATCGACAATCTCAGTATGGGAAATATAGAGGACGATCCGGAGCTTAGAGAGCTGTACAAAGAACTGATGGCAACTATTTCCGGAAAGGCTCTTCGCGAGGATGAAGCCGCTCGCGTCGATGCGAAATACGCCGCGAGAGAGAAGAAAAATTTCGTTAACAGACTTGCCGGAGCGAGGTTTCTGTCGGGCAACCCGTGGAGTTTCATAGGCGGCCTGCTGTCGGGAGAGGTGGTTCAATACTTCGGAGCCGCGACGCTTTACTCGTCGGACGAGCGTGACGCGGCGGATGACGAGCTCTGGAGGTTGGAGCGCGAGAATTTAGAAGACTTGGCATCGCTGCAAAGGCGTCTTCTGGATTCGTCATGGACCCTGCTGCGGAAATATAGTCTGCCAGACGAATACCGGCTTTCCTCTCAGGATCTCGACGCGTTGGACATGGCCATATCGGAGAGCGACCCGGAACGGAGTCTTCGGATGTTCAAGGCTCTCGAACCGCATTTTAAAATGTACGCGCCATTCTGGTACTACTACTCCACCGCGGCATCGCGAGCCGGCGACATGCCGCTCGCTTCACGCTGCCTCGACGAGTTTGAGCGCGCATGGCGTCCGGTACTCCGCCGCGACCCATTCAGAGCGGAGGCGGCGAAACTCCGCGCGAGCGAACTGTCGCGGACCGGCGCGCCAAAGGCGGCCATTGCGTCACAGCTCGAAATCGTAATGGAGAACAGTACGCGGGAGAACTGGGTCAATAACCTGTTCGCCGGGGTGACATACTACTCCATCGGCGAAACGGAACGGGCCGTCGAATGCGCGCAAATAAACGTCGACTTCGGTTCGGAACACGAAATCAGCGGCGAGGTCATACGGAACATGCGCGCGGGCAATCTGGACGTGGAGCTTTTCTCCGACGCCGTAATGTCCGCCATAATCGCCTCCGAACGGGGCTATGCCGCATACGGGGGCGGCGGAGCCGCGGAGCGCAGCCTTATCGCCCTGTTTAGAAACGACGCGATGAAAGCGGTCAATATATTGTCCGACACGCTCGAAGACTACGCGAAAACTACGGACCCGCTCCCCTACCATGTGCTCTCCAACCTTATCGGCGGTTCCCGGCAACGGCTGGATCATTACGCGTCGTCTCTGCCGGATATTAAAGCGCTCGCCGGCAACTACGCCGCCGGCGTAAAATCTTCCGCAGCCTCCAGCTACGAAGCTCTTCTGCCGATCGTGCAGCGCTACATAGACGAGGGCAGCGCCAACGCCCGCGCATTCATGGGCGACATGTATAGAAACGGGCTTGGCGTGGGACAGGATCTTGTAAAGGCAATAGAGATGTATACCGGCCCTGCCGATGCCGGGAACGCGCACGCGCAAATGATGCTCGGCGAGATTTTCGAAACTGCCGCCGGAGTGAAGGACGAAACAAATGCGGCAGCGTATTACGCGAAGGCCGCGGAGAACGGGGTCGTCGAAGCCGCAATGCGCCTGGGGGACATGTGCAGGGAAGGCCGCGGCGTCGGCGGAAGAAAGCTGGAGGACGCCTACATGTGGTACTATCTGGCGCAATTGCAGGGTGAATCGCGCGGCAGAGCCCAGATAGAAGAACTGGAGGGACGGGGCCTACTGAATCTAAAGAGCGTGAACTCGGCAACGGCAAGACGCGCGAGGGAACGCGCGCTTCAGATTTATGAAACCCTGCCGGACGAGGAATAGCCCCGTCAGCGGTGAGTTGCGTTACTTTCTTTTTATGCGTATAATAAAATCACTTGAGTTTCTTTATGTAACGAAAGTTTGTAAGTATCCCAAGGAAAACACACACAATAGGAGGAGTTCAAATGAAAAAATTTCTTGCAATCAGTCTTTCCGTCATCATGCTGGCGTCTGTGATTGGTCATGTTGCCGCCAGTCCGGCGTTCGCGGCGAACGTAGTCAAGCTCGGCGTCTTCCAGGCGCTCACCGGTGAAAACGGCGCCGGCGGCAAACAGCAGACGCTTGGTATGGAATACGCGCTCTCCCTTACTCCCACCGTGGAGATCGGCGGCGAAACCTACACAATAGAGTTTGTATATGCGGATAACCAGAGCAACACCGCCGTTGCTCCTTCCGCCGCGCAGACCCTCGTTGCGGCGGGCGTCTCCATTGTGCTGGGCTCTTACGGCTCCGGCGTCAGCATCGCGGCTTCGGATACGTTTGGCGACGCCGGCATCCCCGCCATCGGCATAACCAACACCAACCCACAGGTAACGCTGGGTAACGACCACTACTTCCGTCTATGCTTCCTCGATCCCTTCCAGGGAACCGTTCTCGCGGGGCTTGCCAAAGAAAGGTTCGGGGCCTCCAAGGCATACGTCCTTGCCAAGCAGGGCGACGACTACTCTGTGGGCCTTGCCAATTACTTTATGGAAGCATTCGGCAGGGATAACTGCGTCTACGAGGTCTTCCCCGACGGCACCTCGGACTACAGCTCCTATGTAGCCACCGCGAAAGCGCAAGGGGTGGATGTTTTCATGTCCCCGACCTCAACCGAGGCGGCGGCGCTGATTATTGACCAGGCCCACACACAGGCTCTCGGTTTGCCTATACTCGCCGGCGACACGTGGGATAACAACGTCATCTTGGGCGCGGCGAAGGACAAGGACGTACAGATTTATGTCACCACCTTCTATCAGGAAGGCGGTACGCCAGAGTTTGACGCCGGTATCAAAGCGTGGATAAACGCCAACCCGACCGCCCTTGCCAACAACGGCGGCAACGATATCGTTTCGGCTGGTCCCGCCATGTGCTACGACGGTTTCTATGTGGCTCTGGAGGCTCTTAAGAAAGCCGGTTCCACCGACCCAACCAAAGTTCTTGAAGCGCTTCGTACCGTTTCCTATGAAGGCGTTACCGGCCTCATAGAGTTCGACGAGATCGGCGACGCGATACGCGATACGGCCTATATCAAGTCGTGCAATACAACCGCCGGCACGTGGGAATTTGTTACTCAACAGCGCGCTGAATAAAAACGCCGCGCGCCGCGTATAAATTGGCGGGGGCCTCTGAAGCCCCCGCCTTATGCCGTGCGTATGTGAAGCCGCACAGGGGGGAGAAACGTGAATTTTTTTGAAGTTACGATGCCATATGTACTGGCCGGTATATCCGTGGGAGGACAATACGCCCTTATCTCTATAGGATATACGATGGTCTTCGGCATACTGCGTCTTATAAACTTCGCGCACGCGGATGTTTTTATGGTGGCGGGCCTGCTGATGATATATATTTCCGCGACTCTGCCTCTGTTTGCGGCAATACCGGTTGTTATCGTGATGATAATAATTTTGGGGTTTATCATAGAGAGAGTGGCATATAAACCATTACGCCAGGCTCCCCGTATGTCAGTCATGATTTCGGCAATAGGCGTCAGCTATCTGCTCCAGAATCTGGCGCTTTATATAACCGGCGGACTTAACAAGGTCTATCCCTCCATCCCCTGGATATCCGATTCCATCACCGTTTTTGGAGTTACCACCAAACGCGTGACGGTAATCACCCCGTTTCTGGTAATAGCGCTGGTTTATGTCCTCGTCTGGCTTATCCACCGCACCAAAGTCGGCATTGCAATGCGCGCTGTGGCGAAAGACTTTGAAACCAGCCAGCTAATGGGAATAAAAATTGACTACGTTATCTCGTCGACATTCGCCATGGGTTCATTCCTCGCGGCGGTGGGCTCGGTTCTGTACTTTTCAAACTACCCCGGAGTCGTTCCCTCATCCGGCGCGATGCCCGGCTTGAAGGCATTTGTCGCGGCCGTCTTCGGCGGCATCGGCTCCATACCGGGAGCGGTATTGGGAGGTTTTCTAATCGGCACTGTCGAAAGCTTAATCAAGGGCCTTGACACCATACTTGGACAGGCCGGCGCGGGCCTGATTCAATCTCCTATGGAACTGGCCACGTTCTCCGACGCCTTTACTTTCGTTCTTTTAATTATTATTCTGGTCTTCAAGCCTACGGGCCTGTTCGGTGAAAAAGTCACCGACAAGGTTTAGGGGGTGTAACGATGAAAAAAAACAGCCGGGAAACCATAACAACAGTCGTCCTGCTGGCCGCTCTCTTTCTGCTTATGATTATTTTGGAACAGGTGATCGACCCCAGAGGCCAAATGTCAATGCTTCTAACAGTGCTGAAAAAGGGCTCGGTTTACGCGCTGGTGGCGGTTTCAATGAATTTGCTCAACGGCTTCACAGGTCTGTTTTCTCTTGGCCAAGCCGGATTTATGCTGATAGGCGCTTATTCTTACGCGATTATTTCCATTCCCCAGGCGCAAAAGGATCAGGTTTACAGATATTACGAAAGCGCGGTCAACTTTTCGCTGCCTGAAATTCTCGAAAATTTAATGGGAGGCCCCGGTATGCTCCTCGGCGTATTTCTCGCCATTGTTCTGGCTGGGCTTATTACCGCCGCAACGGCCTTTCTAATAGGGCTTCCCGTGTTGCGGCTCAAAAGCAACTATCTCGCCATAGCCACCCTGGGCTTCGCCGAGATTATCCGCGCCATATTCATGTGGGGCAAACTTGGGCCAATCACCAACGGCTCAAATCCATTAAGGAACTTCGTCAGGCAGAACGCCTTTAGAATAGATATAGGCAATACCACCATTGGACTCAGCACTTTCTTTTTCGTGTTTTCAGCCGCCGTATGCATCGGTATTATCGTGCTGCTGGTCAACTCATCTTACGGCAGGGCTTTCAAGGCTATCCGCGAAGATGAAACCGCGGCGGAGGCCATGGGTATAAACCTTTATTGGCATAAGCAGATGTCATTTTGCATCAGCTCATTTTTTACCGGCGTCGGCGGCGCGATGCTCGCCATATTTATGGGCACGGTCATGGCTCAGAATTTCAGAGCTTTAATGACTTATGAGCTTCTGCTTATAGTGGTGCTGGGAGGCATCGGCTCAATTTCCGGCAGCGTTATCGGCGCGATGCTCTTTGTGGCCACGTCGGAATGGTGGCTCCGGGGGCTGGATTCCGGCACGTTTTTGGGAATAAGCCTGCCAATTTTCCGCAACGGTTTCCGCCTTGTGGTGTTTTCCGTCATTATTATGCTCGTGGTCCTTTTCTTCCGCGAAGGCATCATGGGGGACAAAGAACTTCCCTATATGATAAAACGCTGGAAGGAAAAATTCTCCGCGCGGATTGCCCGTAACCCAAAGGCAGGTGAGAGCAATGGCTGAAACCGTTCTTCGCCTTGAGGACGTCACCATGCAGTTCGGCGGCGTGGTCGCGGTGAATAATCTGTCCTTGGAAGTAAATAAGGGGGAAATAGTTGCTCTAATAGGACCTAACGGCGCTGGTAAAACCACAGCGTTCAACTGCGTAACGGGAGTATACGAGCCCACCAACGGACGTATAACTCTCAATAACGAGGTTATCGCGGAGAACTATCCCCAGGGAAAGATGAAAGCTCTCTATAAAGGAGAAAATAACGGCCGCTATACCAACGCGGTAAGACTAACCCCGGATAAGATAACCCTCCGCGGCATTGCCCGAACATTCCAGAATATTCGTCTGTTCAAGGCTCTTACGGTATTTGACAATGTCATGATAGCAAAGCATATGCGAGCAAAGCAGAATGTCTTTTCCGCCGTTTTCCGCCTTAACGCCAAAGAAGAAAAACGCATGAGAGACGAAACCCTTGCGTTGCTTGAGGAGCAGAATCTGGCTCATCTTAAAGACCATATATCTTCCA
>Ga0099364_10002926_pt1 | contig 26963 bp, 29 predicted proteins | sample TergutTh196P3_FD_73070 | JGI IMG/M metagenome (GOLD analysis project Ga0099364, IMG submission 73070) | Microcerotermes parvus P3 segment gut microbial communities from Pointe-Noire, Republic of the Congo - Th196 P3 | ecosystem: Host-associated > Arthropoda: Insects > Digestive system > Gut ... | reverse complement strand
ATGTGGCGGAGAGAAACCCCCACAAAGGCGCTTGCGCCGACTGGGGTTTTTCGGAGCCTAGCCGCCGAACAGGCGGCGTACATATACAATCCTGTTATGTGCAGTTAAATCCTTTACGTTAGCCGTCCGCACGGATGCGGACGGTTTTTTTTTTATATATTATAAATAATATAAAAGTTAAAAATAAATAAAATATATTTGGAAACCACACTGCTATTATTTCATATTTACCATAATTTAGAGAAAATATTTCACTATATACCATTAAAACCCAATATATAAAACAAGAAAATATACTAATAATTAATCCAATATATCTACGATTTTTTAATAAAAAAGAAACTAATAAAGCAAATAGTGAAAATACAAAAGAACCTACTGGAAGAGAATATTTTTTATGAAATTCCAATTTAAATTGATTTAGATTTCTTTCATAACCAACAATCCTTTCATTCATAATTTCATCAATATTTCTTTTTAGAGTGAATGAATTCATATTTCGAGGGTTATTTTCAGCAATTTCCAAATTATCAAACCTATCTGTTGATACATATTCTGAATACATATTAGAATATTTTAAATTTGCCTGAGGTAAAATAAAATCTGATATTATATAACTTACAAATGAAAATGAAATCCCAAAACAAAGTATTATACAAATTGTTTTATTTTTAATTGATGCTATTTTATTTTCATTTAAAATAAGAAATTGAACAAATCCAATACAAACAGCAAATGGTATACCCATAATAAAAACTGTAGGTAATAAAATGGGTAAAAAACTAAGATATTCGAGAAAACTCGGACGTACTTCAGAAATTCCTAAAATCAGAAGTATAAATTGGTTAGAAAGAAACACACAAAACATAAAAATAAATGCCAGTCCAAAATAAAAAAACAACTTCTTTATTAATACATTAGTTTCCATAAAAGCCCCCATGATTATAATTAATGATAAAATTATACACTATCCATATATTTTGTCAAGTTAAATTTAACCTCGCCGCCATGGAAGGCGGCGTCGAGTAATTTAACGAGAGTTTAGGATTTAATTGCACATAACGTTTTAGGTATATGACGTTTTTGCGGTTGCGATAAAGGAACACGAAGTGTTCCAGCAACCGCAAAAATGTGGCGGAAAAAAATTGCACAAAGGGCATAGCCCGACTGCAATTTTTTGTAGCCCGAAGCGCCGAACAGGCGCTGAGCATATACCGTTTGTTATACGAAGTACAATTTTGCTTTATTCCATTATTATTTTATCCATATAATTTAAATCTTCTCTAATTTTATATCCGTTATTTTTCCAGAATATATTTCCAATTTTATTTTCTTTAAATACAACTAAAAATATTTTCCTTATCCCTTCTTTCCTTAAGCCATTTTCCGCTTCTTCCAATAATTTTTTACCTATACCGTTTTTCCTATATTCATCTTTCACCATTAGATGATATATATGCCCTCTTCTGCCGTCATTTCCAGCCATTATTGTACCGATTATTTCTCCATTTTCTAATTCCGCTACAAAACATATATTAGGATTTTTTTCCAAAAATAATCTTATAGATTTTTCAGAATCATCACTTTTGTTTAATCCCACACCAGGAGTATTTTCCCATAAATTTATTATTTGAGGATAATCCTTTATATCCATTTTTCTTATTTTATACATAAAATTATATCTCCAATAATTTATAATCTTAAATCAAATGCCTTTTTAGATTCCCCGTCAAAACCTAAAATTTCATAAAATTTATGAGCATCTGTTCTTTTATTTCCACTTTGCAATATTACTTTATAACAATTTTGATCCTTTGCATATTTTATTGCATTTTCCATAATATTTTTTCCAATACCTTTTCCCCTATATTCTTTATCTGTAATTACATTCTCAATAAATCCGATAGATCTTCCGTTTCTGGTTAAATTAGGCACAATGCAAATATACCAAGAAGCAACTATTTTACCATTGTCTTTTGCTATAAAATATTTTATATTTTGCGTTTTTATTATTTTCCAAATATTTTTTGCGGTAATTTCATTAATTATTTCATCATTTGGCTCTAACTGCCTATATAATTCCAATAATGACAAAAGTTCATTTTCCAATAATTCACTATATTCAACCATATTTTCTCTCTAATTTTATCTTATATTATTTCAATTATTTTGTCAATATTCCGACCAACTCAAAATTGTATTTCGTATAACGTTCTAGGTATATGACGTTCCAGCCCACCTTATAAAGCAAACCGCAGGTTTGCGGTGGGCTGGAATATGGCGGAGACAAAACCGCACAAAGGCGTAGCCGACTGCGGTTTTTCGTAGCCCGAAGCGCCGAACAGGCGCTGAGCATATACCGTTTGTTATACGACGTTTGCGCATTTTGTATACTATTTAATTTTTTTATTTTGAGTATTTTTATTATTTTTTTCTTTCTTTTCTTTTTGCCCAAATTTGTTTCCGCAAACTGCCAGGACGGCAGTTTGCGTGGTATATTATTTTTATACAATAAACCTAATTTTCTTCTGGTAAATAGCCATTTATAATGCCAGTAAAAACAGACGAAACATTTTCTACAGTAGCATTATACGTTAACCCAAGAACTTTCGTTGTTTCATTCCATGTGTAATCCTTATCCGCAATTACGTTTATACGGCTGATTTTGCCGTCTAGGTCTTTTTTTGCCTTCTCGTCCAAACCCTCATACCCTGCTTGGATATTGTCAAAAGCGGTATTGAACTGTGCGTTTGTAACACCCGCCATTTGATGTACGTCTACGCCAAGTTCAGTCAGTGTTTTCTTGCCGATAGGCGTTTCACCTTTATCCGCAGGTTTACCCCCCGTGCTACCATTACTGCAACCGACAGTAAAAAACAGAAATGTTGAAGTCAGGCAAACACCCACAACCGCATAAATACGATTAAACCTTTTAACTTTCATACAAAACTCCTTCATTGAGATAATTATTAAAAAGTCGGTATATTCCCATACGGAAACACCCGACCTTTTTACGAGAAAATAACTTATAGACAGATGAATTTACTATACTATTGGATAGTTGACATAAACGAAATTTTTGGGATAATTGATTGATTGATTGATTGATTGATTGATTGATTGATTGATTGCCAATTGCCGAAGGGGAGATTTTCCTAAAATGTCCTATATTTTGGCTCATCATAAAAATACTACATATTTCATGAAATTTTGTCAATAGTCTTAATAAAGAGAAAATTAAGGTAAAATTATATTACCCCTGCGGGCGAAGCCCGCCCCCATAAAAAATTAATACATTATTCTTAAAAATCTAAATTCGGAAAAACTTCATGCGACACGGAAGTCGCTTGCGTAGTACAACTTGGGGCAAAAAGAATATATGTTATTTATCCAATCATTAATAATAATTATCCCCAAATTATTTTGCGCAAATGTCGTATAACTTATTTTATATGACAAAAAGTGTCGTGTAAAGTACAAAATAGGGGGTTTATGCGAAAGTTTTAGGAGAATTTTATTACATGGCGTATATTATTATATTATGCATTATATTAATATTAGGGTTTTTAGCTTGGCAATCAACGAGTAAAAGATTATGCAACAAAAATGGCACAAGCAGTCGGCTGGCAGTGGGGGCTGTGAAAGCATTTCAGGAATTCCTCGCCGGAAGAGACCAGCGAATAAACGCTCGTAAATCAGCTCGAGTAACTACCTGCACTTGTGCAGGTGGGCTCTGTAGGCGAATTCTTCCTGAGCTTTCACAGCCACCACTGCCAGCCGACTGCTCGTATCATGTTTGGGAAAAAGCTATTAATACTTGACCAAATCCCCAATTTCTTCTATAATCCACTAAATATATAGGTATAATATGCCATATTAGGAGATGCCATGAGGCCTGAAACTGCGTGTATTCATGCTGCTAGGGACAAGAATAATTCCACAGGGGCTGTAGCTGTTCCCATTTACCAGTCGGCAACTTTTGCTCATCCGTGCGTTGGGCAGAGTACGGGTTATGATTATTCCCGCACGCAGAATCCAACACGCGAACATGCAGAGAAGGTTGTCGCCGTTTTAGAAGAGGGTGCAGGGGCTTGCGCTTTTGCAAGCGGAATGGCGGCAATGGCAACGCTTATGGAATTGTTTTCTCCCGGAGATGAATTGATAGCCACAGATGATTTGTACGGCGGCTCTATCAGGCTGTTTAATGAAATATCCCGGAAGAATGGCATCGGTATAAAATATATTGATACTTCTGTTTTGCAAAATGTAAAAGAATCCATCAGTGAAAAAACAAAAGCAATTTTTATAGAAACTCCCACCAACCCAATGATGAAGGTAACCGATATTGCCGGATTAAAAAAAATAATTGAAAATAAAAATATCCTTTTAATAGTTGATAACACTTTTTTAACGCCGTATTTTTATAAACCGATACTTTTTGGGGCGGACTTAATTGTTCACAGCGGAACAAAATATCTTTCAGGGCATAATGATACATTGGCGGGTTTTGTTGTTTCCAAAACACCTGAGTTAGCTGAAAAGATAAGTTTTTTATCAAAAACGATAGGCGGAGTGCTGTCCCCTTTTGATGCGTTTCTTGTAATTAGGGGAATAAAAACTCTTGCTTTGCGCATGGAAAAATCTCAGGCTAATGCAATGATTATTGCAAGTTGGCTGAAAAAACAGCCAAAGGTAAAAGAAGTTTTTTACCCAAATCTTGGAGCAATGTTATCTTTTAAGGTAGATTCAGAAGAAACAGCCAAACACATTTTGAATAAAGTAGAGCTTGTTTTGTTTGCTGAAAGTTTAGGAGGCGTGGAAACGCTTATTACATATCCTGTAACGCAGACTCATAATTATATTCCTAAAGAAGAAAGGGAAGCGCGCGGTATTGATGAAAGATTGCTTAGGCTTTCTGTTGGAATAGAAGCGGCGGAAGATATAATTGCAGATTTAGAAAATGCAATAAAATAACGGAGTGCTTGTGTATAACTTTGATTTAATTATAGATAGAAAAAATACCAACTCTATAAAATATGACTTTGCAAAAGAGCGGGGTAAACCGGACGGACTTCTTCCCATGTGGGTTGCAGACATGGATTTTCCCTCTCCGCCTGAAGTTCTTGCGGATATTCAAAATGTTGTCTCTCATGGAATATTTGGCTACACAGAGCCAAAAGATGATTATTACAGCGCAGTTTCCCAATGGTTTAGTTCAAGGTTTAATTTTCACATAACAAAAAATGACACCATAAAAACGCCGGGAGTAATGTTTGCCATAGCCCAGGCTGTTCGTGCGTTTACAATGCCGGGTGAATCAATTTTAATACAGACACCTGTTTATTATCCGTTTTATCATGTTATTAAAGATAACAACAGAAATCTTGTAACAAATCCGCTTGTAAAATACAACATCGATTTTAATGATTTTGAAAAAAAGATTGCAGATAACAATGTAAAGTTGTTTATCCTGTGCAGTCCGCATAATCCCGCAGGCAGGGTGTGGACAAAAGAAGAACTGCAAAATATGAACGATATTTGTAAAAAATACGGAGTAATAATCATTTCAGATGAAATTCACTGTGATTTTGTCTGGACAGGTTACACCCATACCTGTTTTGGAACTATAAATGAAGATGCCATTATTGCAACTGCGCCAAGTAAATCTTTTAATTTGGCAGGTTTACAGGTTTCCAATATTTTTGTAAAAAACAAAGATTTACGAACCAAGCTAAAAACAGAAATTAACCTGACAGGGTATAGTCAACTTAACACTCTGGGCCTTACCGCTTGTCAAAGCTCTTATGAAAAGGGCGGATTATGGCTGAATGAACTAAAGATTTACATAGAAGAAAATATCCGGCTTGTGCGGGAGTATTTGTCTGCAAAACTCCCCAAAATAAAATTGGCAGAACCGCAAGCCATGTATTTACTTTGGCTGGATTTTTCACAGTACGCCCTTGATCAAAATGAGCTAAACCGTCGCATAATAGAAAACGCCAAACTCTGGCTTAATGACGGAGTAACCTTTGGTGAAGAGGGCAGGGGCTTTCAGAGGATCAATGTAGCCTGCCCCAAATCAACAGTATTAGAAGCACTTGAACGGTTGGGTAGGGAATTTTATCGGTATTGAACAAAAAAAACATTTCCGCTATAATAACAATACAATGTCATATTTATACGAAACACATCTTCACACAACCGGGGCAAGTAAATGTGCGGTTTCCAGTGGGAAGGATTATATCTCAGGGTATATTGATAAAGGATTTTCCGGCATTATAGTAACGGATCATTTTTACAATGGGCATACTTTGTTGTCTCGTAATCTTCCGTGGAAAGAATGGGTTAACCGTTTTTGCCAAGGTTATGAAGATGCAAAAGAAGAGGGTGATAAGCGCGGACTGGATGTCTTTTTTGGGTGGGAAGAAACTTTTGACAGTTGTGATGACTACCTAATTTACGGACTGGACAAACAATGGCTTTTGGATCACCCGGAATGTCGCTTTTGGACAAGAGGAGAGCAGTACAGGGCAGTAAAGGCGGCAGGCGGCTGTGTTGTTCAGGCACACCCTTTCAGGCAGCGGTTTTATATCAGCCGTGTAATATTGTCCGCAGGGTGTGTTGATGCCGTAGAAGTCGCCAATGGTGGACATGAAGACATTTCCTTTGATGCACTGGCGTATCGTTATGCGCAAAAAATAGGCAAACCTGCTTTGGCAGGAACAGATATACATGAAGCTTCTTGGGTATATAACAACGATGTTTTTGGAGTTTATTTCGAAAATAAGCTAAATAGTATTGATGATTTTGTAAAAGCAGTTTGTAATAATGATATTGCAGGGCTTAAAACGGAGCCGGGCAGGCTGGATTTTAGCGGTAATGAAAAAGTGATAGTTCCGGCAGAAATTCGTGATGAAAACGATAGAATTAAAAGCAAAAACTGGAAGGAGTATATATGAATGAAAAAGCGGCTCATGTTCCCGAACGAATAAAAGAACTAAGGGAAATTCTGGATATTAGTGCTTTGGACATGGCAAAGGATACTGATATTCCGTACGAATCTTATTGTAAATACGAAGGGGGAGAATTGGATATACCAATCAGTACTCTATACACTATTGCAAACCGTCTTGGTACAGATGTTACTGTTCTGCTTACGGGAGATGAAGCACGAATGGACAGTGCCGCAGTCTGCCGCAAGGGAAAAGGTGTACAGATTGAACGCTATCCCGGTTATGAATTTTCCAGTCTTGCTTTTAATTTTAAAAAAAGAACAATAGAACCTTTGCTTGTACTCCTTGATTCATCAAAACATCAGGCAGACCTTGTGTCCCATTCGGGGCAGGAGTTTAATTTTGTGCTTGAAGGTAAAATGAAGGTAACTGTAGGAAAGACCGGACATATTCTGGAAGCCGGGGATTCAATTTATTTTGATGCGCGCCTGCCTCATGCTCAACATGCGATTAATGGTCAGGCGCAATTTTTGACAATAATACAGGAATAACACATGAACGAAATACTTTCCCGCTACTGCCCAAAAATAGAATTTGAAAGTTATGAAGATTTTTATGAAAATTACAAGGTAAATGTACCGGATGATTTTAATTTTGCCTACGATGTTGTTGATGAATGGGCAGCGCTTCAGCCGGAAAAACTTGCTCTTTTGTGGACAGATGACACAGAGCAAATGAAATCCTTTACCTTTACGGATATGAAACTTTTTTCTGATAAAGCGGCAAACGCTTTATTGTTATTAGGTGTAAAAAAAGGTGATGTAGTAATGCTGATTCTTAAACAGCGCCCTGATGTGTGGGTGCTTATGACAGCTCTTATGAAGATTGGTGCAATCTGTATTCCTGCTTCTTTTCAGCTTACTGCAAAAGATTTGGAGTACCGCTGTAATATTGCAGATGTAAAACTTTTAATTACTGTTGATGACAAAGAGCTGCTTGATAACATTTCCGCATCAATTCCTAATTGTAAAAAATTGGAAAAAATAGCCATTATATCTAAAGAGCATAACGGAACTTTTGAACCGGTAGCGGAAGGATATGTCAATATGAGAGCGGCAATCCATGATGCTTCTGAAGATTTTACTCGTGTTCCAACTGTAACAAGTGATCCAATGCTTGTTTACTTTTCTTCCGGCACAACCGGAATGCCCAAGATGGTAATCCACAATCATTCGCTTCCTCTAGGCCACATTGTAACTGCCAAGTACTGGCATTGCGTGGAAGATAATGGAGTGCATCTTACACAGACGGACTCCGGCTGGGCAAAGTTTGCATGGGGGAAAATATACGGGCAGTGGATTTGTGGAGCGGTTATAGGAGCTTATGATACAGAGAAATTTACGCCCAAAGGAATGTTAGATGCCATTCAAAGACTGCGTCCGGTAACTTTCTGCGCTCCCGCTACAGTGTTCAGATATTTAATAAAGGAAGATTTATCCGGTTATGATTTTAGTTTTATTAAGCACACTTCCATGGCGGGAGAACCTTTAAGCCCGGAAGTTTACAATAAACTCCATGAAATTACCGGACTTGAAATCCGTGAAGGGTTTGGGCAGAGCGAAACTTCTGTAATGGCAGCAGTATTTAAATGGCTGCCCATAAGACCCGGCTCTATGGGAAAACCCGCTCCGCTTTTTGATTTAAAACTGTTAGATGAAAATGGCGATGTCTGCGATGAAGGTATTGTCGGCAATATGAGCATAACATGTGCAGGTAAAAATATGTATTCACTAAAGGCTGCGGAAAAGGGTATTCCAGAAATTGGAGTTTCTGCTTCTCCCGGAGTTTTCCGGGGTTACTGGAAAGACAGGGAAATTACTGAAAAATGCTGGATAGAAAATACATATCAGACAGGAGACATGGCATATTGCGATGACGGTTATTTGTATTTTGTAGGCAGAAATGACGATGTTATAAAATGTTCGGGTTACCGTATAGGTCCGTTTGAAGTTGAAAGCGCTTTAATGGAGCATCCATGCGTGTTAGAGTGCGCCGTCACTGCCGTCCCTGATCCTGACCGCGGGCAGGTAGTAAAAGCCACAATCGTTCTTGCGCGCGGTTTTTCCGCCTCTGACGAATTAACCCGTGAACTACAGAACCATGTAAAGCGTGTTACAGCTCCGTACAAGTATCCCCGCATTGTAGAGTTTGTATCGGAATTGCCAAAAACGGTAAGCGGGAAGATACAGCGTAATAAGATTAGGGAGAAGGACAGCAAATCCTAAGTTAGCAGTGTCCCCAAATAAATGAATTTTCTCTACTTGAAAAAAAACACAAAAGGTTTTAGAATATCAAAAGAGAGGGGGATAATAAAATGAGCATGACATTCACTCAAGACAATTTTGAATCCGAGGTATTGCAGTCATCGGTTCCGGTATTAATCGACTTTTGGGCGCCCTGGTGCGGTCCTTGCAAGGTAGTTGGACCTATAATCGACGAAATTGCGGAGGAATATGACGGCAGCATCAAAGTTGGCAAGGTCAATGTGGACGATGAACCCGCCCTTGCCGAAAAGCATGGGATTGTTTCCATTCCCACGCTAGTCGTTTACAAGGACGGGCAATTGGCAGGCCAGAAATCCGGCGCTGCCCCCAAGAATGACATCGTAGCCCTGTTTAAAGGTTTAATTTAAGGGTTATACCTTCCTGGGTTATTGGGCCTTCCGGGTGTATGACCGCTTCCAACGGTTATATACCAGTCTGCCGCCGTATTGGAATTTTCTATAGTTTCATCACGGCAGATAGTGCGGGTGGTAGTTGTTGTAGAAGTTATAACCGCCTGAGCAGGGGTACAAATAGTACCATCCGGGGATTTCCACGCATCTTTGCTGAACAAGAATTCTGCTGCTTCTGCATGTTCGGTTCTACTCCACCATTCATCGGGATTTTCTGACATCATTATTGATGCCAGTACATTATCGTCCTGATCCAGTGCATACACCACGGAAGTTTTATGTATCCATTTTGTGTTTCCGGGAATCCAGAAATCCCTTGAAGTAGGCGATGAATTAGCACCGCCTGATTCCGCCAAGTCAGTACCGTATTCATCTTTGTTCTCTGCTTCCAGTGTACGAAGATTCAGCACAACATATTCCCCTTCAGCAACTTCTACAGAGGAAAACTCATACACCGTCTGTCTTGCCACGTTTGTGTTTCCCAAGATAAATACACGTATGCCGCCTAAATTACCCGCAGATTCCATAACAAATTCAATGAACTCACCCCTTCCCCTTGGGTTATCATTCTCTGTACGAATCTCATTAATGACCATTCTTGGCATACGGCTGTTCCGTGCCCTTAGTTGAACCAGTACATTGATAGTGTTCTTTTCTTCATCTTCAGCTACAATGTCTGCTGTAAGCTTTATAGCTGGGGGTAGGCTTTCTGCCAGTTTTACCCTGACTGTGCTTCCGTCTTCAATTGAATCGATACTTACAGCAGGCTCAAATCTGACCGATGTAATTTTGACAGGTTGTGAAAATGAGAACTCAAACTCATCCTCGGCAACCGCTTTGCAATCGAGAAAAACCAGTGACTGGGAATTGCGCCCTACAATGAGGGTAGTTGCTACTGGATCTCCCACCGAACAGGAAGCCAGCCCAATGCAGGCTCCCAACAATAAAAATAGTTTTTTCATAAAAAAACCATCCTTTGTGTCTGACCACTAGAATTAGTTGTTAGACACAGTAAATTCGGAGTCTCCGCGACGCGGAGGTAAAAACTCCTTGCCTATATATGGTGTGGAAGTGCCATTTTGCTTTATCGTTTTTGAAACTTTTTTAAAAAACTTTCACTTTTGCACAGGTTTTCCACAGGCGGATCACGACTAACGCGGATTTTCGCAGATTTAACGCTGATTAGCGCTGATTTTTAGTTTGTGACTATGCTGTATTCAAAGACATATAAAAATGTTATTATGTATCAATGCAGATAAAAGAAAAGAAATATGGGGTTCTTTCCAATGGAAAAAAGGTAAACCTTTACACTCTCAGTGCGGGGGATTTGCAGTTTTCATTGACAGATTTTGGCGCAACATGGACAAGCTTGATTGTACCTTCCAACAAGGGTAAAGCTGATGTGCTTCTTGGTTACTCAAGCTTGGACGGTTATTTAAATAATCAGCCGTATATTGGTGTTACGGTAGGACGGTTTGCAAATCGAATAAAAGATGCCGCTTTTACTTTAAATGGCAGGAAATATCAACTTGAAGCAAATGATGGAAAAAATAGTTTACATTCAGGCAGCCGCAGTTTTGACAAAATGCTCTGGAAATCAGAAGCCTATGAAGAAGATGAAGGTGTTTATGTCCGCTTTGAACTTACAAGCCCGGATGGGGACAGCGGGTTTCCCGGTAAGTTAAAAGCCTTTGTTTGTTATGGACTTACAAAATCCAATGAAATAATCTGTGATTATCAAGTAAAGGTTGATGCTCCATGTCCTGTAAATCTTACAAATCACGCTTATTTTAATTTAAATGGGGAAGGGCAGGGTGATATTTTATCTCATGAAGTTGTGCTTCATTGTTCTTCTTATGTCGAGGTTGATAGACACGCAATCCCTACAGGTAGATTAATTCCTGTAAATGGAAACAAATTTGATTTTACAAAACGCAAAGAAATCGATGCAGACTTTAAAAAATTTCCAATCAAGTTTAATGGTTATGATCATTGCTTTGTAGTAGACGGAGACCCCGGAAAGCTACGCCCTTGTGCAGAAGTTTACAGCAGAAAATCAGGCAGGTCCATTAAGGTTTTTACAACCCAGCCGGGCGTTCAGTTTTATACAGGAAATCATCTTAAAAAAGTTGTTGGCAAGCCGGGTTCTATTTATACAAAACATTCCGGTTTTTGCCTGGAAACCCAACATTTCCCGGACACTCCCAACCAGATTAGTTTTCCACAATGTACGGCAATCCCCGGAAATGACTACCATGAAAAAGCCGTATTTAAGTTTGATTTTATTTAATTTAAATTGAATTTTTCTTTTAACTTAAAAAGGCATGAATCAACTGTTCCTTTTTGAATCCCAATTGCTTCTGCCACTTGGCTGTTTGTAGCATCCTTGCGAACAAGACTTAACCTGTCCCGTAATTTATCCAATCTTCTCCTTGCGTTAACTAATTGACGGTTAATTTTGTTGTGAATAACAGTGTTTTCCTTCATTAAAGAAAGTTTTTTTTCATAAACCTTGCATCGGTAAAATTGACAAAACATTCTTTCTTTTAAATAATAAATTTCATCATCTTTTTTCTGCCTTATTCTGCGTATATTATCCATCATGGATTTTAATTCTTCTTTTTCAATTTCTATCATTGGAGCAACTTTATCTATAAAATCATCAGATATATAGTTGTAGCATTTTACCAACAGAGCAAGTATTCTCCTTGAATTTTTTTTGGCTTTTTTATCACAAATTAAATTAGTAATTATTTCTTCTCTATTGTCAAAATGATACTCAGGTGATTCTTCATAAACATATAAATCAGGAATTCGTGCGCACCATGTTGAATATTCGGTAACATTGCCGGTTACCGTAAGAACCTTATATTCCTTGGAAGCAATAAAGAACACCTTATTTAAAAAGGCTTCAAATGAATAGCCAATATCAACATATTTGTCTATGGATTCCCTCAAACGCGGATAAAACCATGATACAAAATCTTCATATTCGTCTGTTTTCCAGTGGCTAAGGCAGGTTTTTTCCTGATTAAAAAGGTAATAATTATAGATAGAACCTTCCAGCTTACATCTGCTTATAGCTTTGTTAATGTACTGTTCGTAAATGGCATTTAAATCAATTAATTTCATAATCACCTCTGTTTTGATATCGGAATCATACAGAAGAAGTAAAAAAAATGAGGTATTTGTCATTTTAAAGAATTTTTTATGTTCAAATGTAAAGTTTTGAGAATGTTTTTAACATAATTTTCTTTACATATGAAATATCTCCTTGCATTGTGAGACCGGCGGCGTTTTTATGGCCACCCCCGCCAAAAGAAGATGCTATTTGCGCAACATCAATATTATCGACAGATCTTAAGCTTACAGTACAACTATTATCACACTCTTGGCGGATAATAGCTGTAGCCTCTACGCCTTCAATTGACAGTAATAATTGATTTAAAGAATCAGAGTCTCTGCTTTCAAGTCCAAACGCATTAAAATCTTCAAGGGTTTCATAGCTTAATAAAAATTTACCGTCAAAAAAGGATTCTGTTCTGGAAAGTATATGCCCCATAAGTATTCTTGAGTTAAGGCTTTTTCCCCCATTTATTACGGTAAATATTTTTTTAGGACTTGCGCCGCTGCGGATCATTCTGGAAGCCGCTTCAAAAACTTCTGAGCTTTTTTCTGTAAGGTGACGGAAGAAACCTGTATCAGTGCAAAGACCAAAAAGAAGCTGTTCCGCTTCTTCTTTGGTAAGTTCAAGATCAAGAGCGGTTATCAGTTTTTCAATCATTGTCGTGCAGGATGGTGCGCTAGTATCGATATAAACCGGAGCCAAGCTTGTTGATGCCGGATGAGTTGTAGCGGCATGATGATCAATTATGGCATAGGAAAATTTTTCCAGTTTTTCCCTAATATCTCCTGTCCTTTCCATAGTTGAACAATCAACAATTATTACTTTTGTATCTTTTATTTTTTCTTCAGAAGTTAAAATAGAATCCAAAATCTTCTGATTTTCAATAAACAGGTTTTCAATTTTTTTTAAATCCGGCCGTACAAATGGTCCGGCTGAACAAACAATAGCGTTTTTGCCCATTCGTTCTAATGCGCTGCAAAGGGAAAGCTGACTCCCTACGCAGTCTCCATCAGGTTCTTTATGACCGGCAATAATAAAATTAGAGCCGGTTTTTATGAAATTGACTAGCTCCGTAGGTATTGCATCCATGGTCATTTCATGCCTTGTTATTTCTACTTAGAACTCAATATTAAAGTTTTCTGTATCTGTGAAGTAAGATCTTGCGTCCACATTTCCGGGAAGAAGCCCCCATGATCTATGACCGCCAAGCCGGTGTACATAAACCCTTACATGGCTGAATTCTCCATTTTTATAAAAAACAGACATTGTAGGCCAACCCGATCCTGCCGACAGCCGCATTAATTCTGCCTTTCCGGCAGCTTCAGTAAACCATTCATAAGGAATACTTACAGTACTAAATTGATTAGCTCCTTTACGGTGCAGGATAACATAGCCCAAGCTGGTTTGATAAATTTTTTCTATGGATACATTGATGTAGTACATATCTGTCTCAGTATTTCTGTTGTTATTCTGTGAAAACACAGGTGTTAACATCGCCAAAAAAATCAATGCAAAAATGATCTTTTTCATATATCTCTCCTTAATAACACAATTTTAACATTTTTTAAGAAATTAAGCAAGACCTCAAAGCAAGTTTTGTTTAAGGACTCTTCTTACCGCTCCGGGGCTGTCAAGCATTTGTGTAAAAAGCTCCAGAACCTTGTCTGCAAGTCCTGCTTTATATAAATCGATGCCAAAGTACGCCGAATTTGACAAAATAGGCTGTAATTTGTCATTAAAGGGACCTTTTTGACCTAGATCGATACCGGATAAAGCGGTTTTAAGGCTTTCATAATTGGGGTCAGGGGAAACTTCAAAAGGCTGACCATTATCATCAATACCCAAAAGATAGCGCAGCCAGCAAGCCAGTACAAGGGGAATCAATTTTAGCTCGGAACAGCTTTTCCTTTCATTTATATATGCTTTTATGGTTTCCCCAAATCTAATAGGTATTTTTAATGAAGAATCCATAGCGATTCTTTGAGGGGCATCCGGCATAAAAGGATTGGGCAGCCGTACCTTAATTACCTGATCTATAAAATCGCGGGGTTTGATAACCCCCGGGTCAGTAACAACGGGCAGTCCTTCCTTGTAGCCAATTCCTTCTATTAACTTGACTAAATCCGCATCCTTCATTTCTTCACTGATTCTGGTATAACCCAAGAGACAGCCAAAGACCGCAAGGCTTGTGTGCAGGGGGTTTAGGCAGGTGCAGACCTTCATTTTTTCCACTTTGTCAACGGTTTCTTTATCTGTAAAAAGAACCCCCGCTTTTTCCAGAGCCGGTCTGCCATTGGGGAAATTGTCTTCAATTACAAGGTATTGAGTTTCCTCTGCGTTTACAAAGGGTGCAATATATGTATTCTTTTCTGTTACAAACCCCTGCATATCTTCCAAGCCGGCAGAAACAAGCGTATCCCGTACACTATCATCAGGACGCGGAGTAATTTTATCAATCATTGACCAGGGGAAGCCCACTTTGTTTTTGTCTCGGATATAATCTAAAAAGCTGGCAGAAGTTACGCCATTTGTCACCCAATATTTTGCGATGGTTTCTATCGCATTAAATAAAATGTCTCCATTATGGGAACAATTATCCATGCTGACCATAGAGATAGGATACTCACCCTTGATATAGCGCTCGTGAAGAAGAGCAGTAACACGACCAAGATAACTTTTAGGGTAGGCGGGACCTACATTAATATCTTCCTGTAAATCAGGAAAGATCGATCCATCCCGTCCTGTCAGGTTATACCCTTTTTCCGTAATGGTAAAACTAGCCATTTGTAAAGAAGGAGCGGCAAAGATTTTTTTTAAGGTGTCAAGCTCCGAATCCATTCTTAAAGCCTGTGCAACAGAGCCAATAATCTTTTTTTCTGTTGAGCCGTCGGATTTTAGCGTTACAAGCAGGGTAAGGTTATCAAAAGCGGTAAAAGATTTATCTATAATTTCACCGTCATAACCCTCAGCCACGATAATCCCTGTGCTTTCCAGCCCCTCTTCAAGAAGGGATTGCATCATAGCCGCCGGAAATGCGCGGAAAATGTTTCCCGCTCCAAAATGCACCCATTTAGGAGCCGCATTTGTGGCAGCAACCATAGCCTGACGGTCAAATTGGGGTATGGTAATCCCTGCCTTTTCCCAGAAAGATTTGTCTTTTAATGATTGGTTGGATAATTTCATACTGAAAGTATATCAGATTTATGGTGCAGGGACTAGTGTTTACCTAAATTTTCTTGCCATAATCGAAAAATGTGTAAAACAGCTCTCCAAAACCCCCGAAAAATGTGTAAAATTGCCCTCTAAAACTACCGAAAAATGTGTAAAACAGCCCTCCAAAACCCCCGAAAAATGTGTAAAATTGCCTTCTAAAACTGCCGAAAAATGTGTAAAATAGCCTTCCAAAACCTCCGAAAAATGTGTAAAACTGCCCTCTAAAACTACCGAAAAATGTGTAAAATGACCCTTGAAAAACCCCGAAAAATGTGTAAAATATAAGTAAGATGGAATTATACATGATTAGAAACGCTTTACATTCATTTGTAAAGTGGAAAAACAGTCCCAGAAGGAAGCCTCTTGTGCTTAAAGGTGCGCGGCAGACGGGGAAAACCTGGCTTATGCAGGAGTTTGGCAGGCTTTATTATGAGGATTATTTTTATTTTAGTTTTGACAGGGAAGACCCTCTTTTTCAAATATTTAACACAGATAAAAATCCATTACGGATTATTCAACGCTTAAGTGCATTGCGGGGAAAAGCAATATTGCCGGAAAAACACCTGATTATTTTTGATGAAATTCAAGAATGTTCACAGGCTCTTGGCAGTCTTAAATATTTTTGTGAAGAAGCAAGTGAATACCATGTTGTGTCCGCCGGAAGCTTGTTGGGTACTTTTCTTGCGCAGCCTTTGTCATACCCTGTGGGAAAAATAGATATTATTCATATTTATCCCTTAACATTTGATGAATTTCTTGCCGCAACAGATGAACCTCTTTATAAATTTTATTGCAATATAAAAAAAGGTGAAAAAATAGAAAAAATATTTCATTCCAAATTTACAGAGGCGTATGAAAATTATTTAATAATTGGCGGTATGCCTGAATGTGTTTTGACATGGGTAACTACAAAAGACCCTGCAGAAGTAGAAAGAGTTCAAAATACATTAATAGAAATTTATGAAAACGATATTTCAAAACATAATGGCAAGGTTAACTCCGGGCGTATATTAATGGTTTTCCGCAGTATTGTTACACAGCTTGCAAAAGAAAATGAAAAGTTTATCTACGGCTGTATAAAAGAAGGTGCTCGTGCAAGAGAGTTTGAAGAAGCAATTGAATGGCTTGTTTCCGCAGGACTGCTTATAAGGGTTTACAATGTCAGCAAGCCTGAACATCCGTTAAACGCATTTGTAAAAATGAATCATTTTAAGCTGTTTATGTTTGATGTTGGTTTATTAAAATACATGGCAGGAGTCAGCAATGAAGCAATAATTCTAAATTCAAATTACCAGTTTAAAGGCCCAATGGCAGAAAATTTTATTTTACAGCAAATCCGCAGTTCCTTTGATGTTGAGCCAAAATTTTTATCTTATTCAGATACCGGCGACATTGATTTTCTTTTACAAAACGGCATGGACATTATTCCCGTAGAAGTAAAGAGCGGAGAAAATGTAAGAGCAACAACTTTTTCCAATTACATAGTAAAATATTCACCCAAACATGCAATAAAGTACTCAAAACTTGAATACCAAAAAAGTGAAAAGTTCACCCACATCCCACTGTACCTTGCCGGAAGAACTAGGGAGATGCTTTTTTAGCTACCTGATAATAGCTCTTTCTCATAAGGGGAGACCGTCCCGAACATTTCGCCCTTGCCTGTCCGCAGCCAGACCTCGTCCACGCCAAACGAAGCGCAGATTAGCTTGATGTTTTTGTCGGTGAGGACGCTTTTGCCCAGTTCTATCTAGAGATTATTTATTTTATCTGCTATAAAAGAGAAATGAGCCATTTTGTGAAAACAGTTATTGGTAAGCCTGCGGAATGGCTTATAGAAGCCGCTGCAAGTATTGGGTTAGATTATTCCATGCTTACCCATGAGACAACAAACGAATTGATAAAACATAGTATAAAGCGGCATGGGGATCAAAATATTCACGGAGCTGCAACGATCAGACTTATGGATTTTGACTACATTCCAGATATTGTAAAAGCCCCTGATTATGCTATTGTGGGAGCTTTACGAAAAGAAACCCTTATAAATGCCTATGCTAAAATAGTCAATGGCATAACTTTTTTGTATTTTGAAGATGTGCTAAAAAGCCGTAAAAATAAATCTCTTAGAGGAAAAACACTTTACAAGGTGACAAGACCACTATCATTTAATGAGTTTTTGAATAATGTTTCCAGAAACAAAAAAACGGACACATCAAAGGCAACTATTTTTTACATTAGTAGTGTAGTCATAGAAGAAAATGTCCAAACAGCCGGAAGCCATCCCGGCGGTTAAGTGGAAACCCAAAGGGCACATCACCCGGCGGCAGCCAACTCCGCCCCTCTGATGGACACTTATAATATAGCACAAACTTACTTTTTTGTCAAGCAAAAAAAATCAACTCCAAGCAAACCAATCCCCCCTAACCCTGCTTTTTCAACAAATTCCTTGCCATTTCCAGTTCGCAGCCCAATATCTGCGGTAGACATCAAAATACTGTTCATGATAGGCTTACTTAAATATAGGATTATACATCAGATGAAGAAAACTGAAAGGCAACTGGAAAACGCTAAGAAAGCAAAAGAAGCAGCTGACCGAGAATTTCCGGGGGAAAAGTGGATATTAATTGAGGATGGGATTTTTCTGTCTCCTCGTAGACCCATTGGCAAGCGTTCAAGTTTTCAAAACGAATTAAGAGACGCACAGATATTTAGAGATTTTGAGGGTACAGTTTATCTGTCTCCAGAAGCAAGAAAAGACCCCAAAAAGAAATATGATGCCATTGTTAATGGTATGTTAATAGAATTCAAAAATATGTCTGGAGCTAGTACCATGACATTGAAAGATCATTTTTTGGATTCAAGGGAGCAGGCTCCAAATGTATTTATAAATCTTGAATATTCACCATTATCACAGAAAAAGATATATAACACATTGTATCGAGCTCGGAACAGTGATGATTATTTGGTTAAAAGTAAGAATCATAAGGGTGGTCTGGTAGTATTAAAAATCAATGGACATGACCGTTTAGTTTACCTTAATATTGATGATCTGGAAATAAAAAAACCGGGCGCATAAAGCGTCCGGCTTGGCTGGCGAGGGGGGATGTCGCCATCCCAGCCTCGCTATATTAAATATATCAGATATTACCTGCTTTGTCAAATTTTTTTCACCCCCCCTAACCCTGCTTTTTCAACAAATTCCTTGCCATTTCCAGAATAAACTCCTGAGTATCCGGGGTTAGCTTGCTAAAGACCGATAATAGCTCTTTTTCATAAGGGGAGACCGTTCCAAACATTTCGCCCTTGCCTGTTCGCAGCCAGACCTCGTCCACGCCAAAGGTGGCGCAGATTAGCTTGATGTTTTTGTCGGTGAGGACGCTTTTGCCCAGTTCTATCATGGACATAGAAGTCTGGGTCAAGCCAATTCTGGAGGCAAATTCGCCCTGTTTTAGGCCTATTTTTTTACGAACAAGCCGGATTCTATCTAATATTGTCATTTTTATACATATATAGGATACCAAATTAATCAAAAAACAACAATGAAAATATAATTTACTTAATAATTTTATTAGAATTCTTGACATATTTATAATATTATGATATATTAATATCGAATATTTACAATTTGGATTTTTATGAAAAATGAGGCAAGTTTGCTAAAAATTAATCGTCTCTTGACACCTGATAATCAGGCTGTTTTACATGACTGGCTATGCTTGGCATACACCGCTGAAAGTTCAGTGAAGAAATCCTTAGGTTATTATCCTGCCGTTGACGGGATTGTAAGTGTGAATCTACAGGAGTATTCCTGTAGAAATATTGCAAAGAGGAGAAAAAAATGAAAAAATTACTGAAAATTTCGGTACTTTTGTTGGCTGCTGTCCTAATGTTGGGACTTGCAGGGTGTCCGGATCCGGATGAGAATGGTGGAGATGATATTAAATGGACCAACGACGCAAGTGGAACTTTGAGGGTAATAAACAATACCAACAAAGACATGGTGTTATTTAAAGGGCAAACACCTTCAGCATCAACAATACTGGGCGGAGTAAGAGCACTCTCTCAACGAGATGTTGACATTTCCGATAAGGTAACAGATTACCAGATTGGCGGCTTTGATGTTGTAAGAGGTATGTCAATTGATGAATACAATGCAAATAAAAACGCCTTGAATCAAGCAAAAGTTGATTATTCTGCTATGTTTACCTACGGAAGAGATATTAAGTACAGTGTAGAAATATCTCCAAATTGGACAGGTGATTATTATTATCGCGTAACAAACAGAAAAAATGTAGGAATTGAGCTTAGGCTTGATTCTCCGGATGGTGAAAAAATTGGTTTTCTGCCGGGTCTTGCCGCTGGTTACCGATTATATTCAAGTTCGTCAGACATGGTAACAGTTTACCCGGTCTATGTTTTTTATAACAGGACAAACCAACAAATAACTACATTTAAACCAACCAGCCTTGCTGAAATGCAGGAAGTTGGTCCGCGCCCGGTAACTGACAATTCGGTTGCTACCATAGCGTTTCCTGCGGATGAAGCTTCTTTAGACACATTGTTTGATAACATTAATTACCCTAACGCTTTTATCACAGTTCAAAACAATACCACAAGAGCAGCGCGTTTTCAAAAAGGGATGACATACATGAAAGCTCAAAATGGTTATGACAATGTAAACTCTGGAGAAGGTAATACCTTTGATATTACTTCAACAGATGCTGGTATGGCTGTTGGTTTGAATGCTTCATTTCTTAGCGGGTCTATTATGATTCCTGTACGATTTGAAGGTCAAAGCGGCGATCCAGTTATAAAGAATGGTTATGATTATACAATAACAATAACCGGAGACGGTAATAGTGCTGCTACTACAACTGCGACTATTATTGAAGGCGAAAAGCGTAATATTCAGAATCTGATACAGAGTCTATAAAAAGTTTTTCTTACCAAACGCCTTTATCTGAAAAGATTTAGGCGTTTGGTTTTTATGATTAATGAGGTGTTTTATGAATACAAAATTGTATTTTTTAATTTTTATAATATGTTTGATATTTTCCGCTTGTCCTGCAGAAGATGATAATGGAAAAATAGTAGTTAAAACCGGAAGGGTTACTTTTTTTAACGAATCAAGTTATATGGTAATCGTTCATCAAGATGCTTTTAGCGGACCGGTACTGGTTGAACTTTCTGCAGGGCAATCAAGGCAGATTGATGTTCGTGTCAGTGAAAATCACGGTCTTGGCACATATTTTTCAATTGAGTATCTGTACCGTATTAGCGATGCTTTTGATACCGATAGCGGCGAAGTAATTGCCAGCGGGATCGACCCTAATGTACAAATTAATAGGAATATAGAAGAGAATAAATCTTATACTATACAAATCCCACAACCCGCAAACCTTGAATTTAGAACAGCATTCTATAAAATTTTGAATTCACACAATTTACCTTTTGAATTGAAATATTTAAATACTGTGTTTAAACAAGCAGGTAATGATACTGTTTCTGTCGCACCCAGCAAAACTGGTGTATATAAATTTGATGGAATCCCCACTGATGGAAGATTATTTCAGAATTATGAAGTAGTTTCAACATTTGCAAGTACACCTGTCCCGAATGAGAATGTAAAGAACGGGGTTATATATAGTTTTACATATGATGGAACTTTGGTCACAAAGACCGGGGAACAGACAATTATTTTTAAATAAGGAGTTTTACATGAAGAAGTTTTTAGTATTGGCGGCGATTTTAACACTGGTTTTTGCGGGGTGTCCGGAGGAAGAAACACCTGAAACACAATTAACCATAAAAAATGAGTCTGGAAAATTTTTAGAGTATATAACATGGAATAATACTGAAATTAAAGACGGAAGGTATTTTAGTGAACTTGAAATGGGTAAAAGTTTAACTGAAACAGTGCAATCAGGTTCAGGGTATATATTTTTTGGAATTTTTAGTAATTATGGGTATAGGTATCGTACTAATGAAATTATAACCGTTAACGATGGAAAAAAAGAACAATTTATTTTTACTAATAATACTTTAATAGTTAATGTAAATGGAAGTGAATCCATAAAATTAGGAGATGCTTTTTAATGAAAAAATTTTTAGTATTAGCGGCGATTTTAGCTTTAGTGTTAGCGGGGTGTGATAATAGTGATGGTGGGGTAAAAGGTAATAAAACCACTCTCACAATAAGAAACTTGACTGATTATACCCTATGGGCTATACAATATGGAACGGTTACTTTTCCTTCTATAGGTATAGGTGGAGACCAAACAAGAGATGTTAGTGATGGGGTTCGATATGTATATTTTGTAATGATCGGAAACAGTGGGGGAGAAGGCTTCTATAGAACCGATGCTGTAACTTGTGAAGAAGGCAAAAACACTGAATTAATTCTCACCAATAATACCCTTGTTACAAATACTTTAGGTGATGAAAATATAAAAGATACCATTAGAAATATGGTACTAAATAATTAATTAAATTATTTTTAAGGAGAAAAATATGACAAACAAACTTATAAGGATGATGTTTGTAACGGTATTGGTATTAGGACTGACATTTGCCGGATGTAATCCTGATTCAAACGATGATGGTAATGATGTAGAAAAGAAAATAACCATTACCGGGCTTGACGGAAGATCAGGACCCTTTAGAATAAAACTTGAAGGAAACGAAGGCAGTTTTATTGCTACTGGAGACGAATACATCTCTGGAAACTCCGTTACTATTGCTCTTACAAAAAATGAGGGTGGCGCATGGACTGGAAATGGTTCGTGTTACATTTTTGCATTTTTTTTGAACGAGCCAAGTGATAATAATTATGTTTACACCAATGGTCAAACACTTGCTGAACTTGGCGGTTTAACGCCTCCAACTCTTTATCAAAAATTGCCAAAATATTCTATTACAGAAGAAGTTACATCTATTGATTTCAATAAATTTGTTAAATTGGAATATTATACGGTACCATAAGGGAAAATCGGGTGACAGACACTAAGATTCGATAGTGTCAGAACAAGAGATGAAGTGACATTGTGCTCTGTAATTACGCCTAACTCTTTGTGTTCTTTGTGTATTTGTGAAAGGACATAATGATAAATTGTATTTTAGGAGAAAAGTTGTGAAAAAGATTTTTAGTTTTGTTTTGGTTGCGGTATTAGTGCTATCGCTGACGGGGTGTCCTGATCCGGATGATGGTAAAACAATAGACCTGCCAACCCTGACAATTAGGAATGAATCTTCCTTTGTGTTGTCAAATGTAACATTTGCAGGCCACAGTTTTGCAACACAGGGAGAAGATTTACCTGTCTCAGCGCAGGCATCAAAACAGATGACGGCGGCGGATTTAAATTCATCAGGTTATTTAACTTTAACAAGAAAAGATATTGGTATTATAGTAAGAATGGCGGAAATAGTATCAATCACTGATGAAAATGTTACTATTACTATAATAGACAACACTGTGGTAGAACAGCAGGGAAATACTAGCAACAGAAAAATGCTTAAGGAGATAAGTTTTATAACAAACCTTTCTGTTGAATTTGAGGGGCTCACAGTAGCCGCTAACCAGACCATAAATCTAGGTGAAACAATAGCAAATTCAAATAGCACTCACATCTTTACAATTAAAAACGGTTCCGGGGGCAGGTTAATATTTACAGGAACAGAGCCGGTCAGTATCACCGAGGACGATGATGCTGTTTTTGCGATAAGCCAGCAGCAGCAGCCGGCAAAATCAATAATCGAACCAAATGAAAACATTAATTTTACTGTCAGTTTTAGTCCAAGATCAATAAAGAGTGGATTTCTTGCTACTGTTACGATTGAATCAAATAACCAAAGCGGTCCTTTTGTTTTTAGAATAAGAGGAGACGGCGTAGCAGTAAAACCAATTGTAAATATTGTTTATAATAATTCTGAAATTGTACAGGACGGTACAATAGATGCCGGAAATGTTATGCTTGGGTATCCTATAGAGTTTGATGTTATAGTAAGAAATACAGGAACCGCTCCTCTTACAGTTACTGTTGCGGACATAGGTTTTCAAGGCGATAATGCCGGCAATTTCAGTATAGCTAACACTCCGGTAAGCAATGTTCCTGTTGGACAAAGCATAACAGTTAAAATTAAAGCCGACTTTGATAGTTCTGAATCTTTAGGTGAAAAAGGAACTACCTTAAGGATACCAACAAATGATGAAACGCGTCCGGAAGCAAGAGCTTATTTAAGAGTAAATGCTATTAACCCGATTTTCTATTGGGTAAATTATCACCATGAAGGATTAGATTCAAATCCCGGGCCAGAATATGTTTTACATGGCGGAAAAGTCCCATACCCTGAAGCTGACCCATTTAGATTTACATATACTTTTGTTGCATGGTACGATAACCCTGATTTTACCGGAGAACCTTGGAATTATGATACTGATATTGTTACCGGTCCTTTAACTCTTTATTCAAAATGGAATCCGCCTGCAGGTACAATTTTTAGTACTTATCTAGAAGATAATTTTGAATTCGCTGATAATTTCCAATCTTATGTTAACCGAAACAATATAGGTAACAGTACTTCGTTAAATAATGTTAGGTTTTTGTCAGGTGAGCGATATGATTTTGATATTGCGTTTACGGCTACTCGTGAAATTGAAGATTTAACAGTCCTTATAGCTGATACCTCTTCTGAAGTAGGAGGTTGGAAAGTAATTTCTCTTAATCAAAGAGGATACGAATATATAGCGTTAAATCTTGACGATGAAACATTAACACCAATTTCAAAATATCCTGATGTTATACAATATAACTTCAGTCTTTGGATAGACGCTGATTCTTCTAGTGCGAACGCAGACGCAAATACAATAATATTTCAGGCCAAATGTCCAAGAGATAATGGGCCTGTTACTTTACATTTTTCAAGATTTAATGTTTCCAAAGTGAATTCTGCTGAGGTGAATAATCAAAATTTAGGCGATTTCAGTATAATAGACCCAGATAACCCAACAAGAGGATGGCAATTCTCAAATAATTCAACGGTTGATATTAGTGCTGCTCGTTTTTTAGTATTAGAAACAAGAGCCACAGGCAGTCAACCAGATGCTTTCAATGACATAATAATCTTCTTAAGTTCAAATGGAACAGATAATGATTGGATACAATCAAATACTGTCGAGGATTCTTATCTTAATTATCCAAGAGCGGGAGAAAAACTTTATGTTGTAATAAATTTGGAAGCATTAAATAGATATTCAGATTTTGCAAGTAACACAAATTTGGGATGGACGCTTGCAATATCGTATTATCCAATTTTCAATAACCTTGGAATCCAAAGAGCTTTCCTAACTGATAAGTTTTTATGGGAATCTGTAGGCGAAAATAGTCCTTTTGTCGAAAATAGAGGCTTTATAACAAAGTATTTGAATATCTTTTAAGAGTATAAACATGAAAAAGTTTTTAATATTTGTAGTGATTGCGGTTATCGCACTAGTTTTTGCGGGCTGTCCTGATCCGGATGATGGGACAAAAACAGAAGTAAAAAACACTCAGTTAAAGATCACAAATCTTTCCAGTTACACACTTTTTAATATCAGGTATTCTACAGTTGAGTTTGGAGAGATGATCGCAGGTACAGATAAAACCATGAATGTTGCCGCGAACAACTCTAACTATGTATTCTTTGAGTTAAGTATTAATAATATCCTCATACAATGTAGAACTAATGATATAGTAATTTGCGAAGAAGGGGGCGTAAAGGAGCAAAATCTTACAAATACTACAGTTATTACAGCCATTGAAAGCGGAAGAGTGGGAGCTCTTCAAGGTGTTTTTAATACATTAAGCAATCCTATTTTTCAATTAAGTCAGAATGATATTATAATTGAAAATGGCGACCCACTGCCTATTGAATTTGGACAAGTTGAATTGGGAACTAACAAACAATTGATATTTGTAATTAAAAATGCAGGGAATCTTCCCCTTGAATTAACCGAAGACCCGGTAATTTTATCGTCAAATGGTGTTTTTGCGATACCTTCCCAGCCAACTAATAAAACTATTAATCCGGGGGCATCAATAGCTTTTCTTCTTCTGTATACTCCGACATCTGAAGGAGAAGATACTGCGACTATAAGTATTTTTAATAACAGCGATGAATTGGTCTTTATCTTGAATGTTAGAGGAACAGGGTATGAAGCTGTAGAAAGAGTAGAACTAATACAATTTAATACATATGGAACCTATTCTTATACTTTTAACAAAGGTTTTCCTGCATTTGTAGATATTTATATAGGTGGAGCAGGAGGTGGCGGTGCTGGTGGCTCTGTTAATGGAACTGGTTTTCTGGGTTTGACAAATGAATATATACTCGGTGCAGCAGGAGGTGGCGGTTCGTCTACTTATGCAAGACTTAGGGTGGACAGCACTTCAACTTTTGATATAAAAGTAGGTCGAGGTGGAGAACAAGGTTATTGGAGAAAAAGTGACACTTTTTATGGTTGGAATTTTGGTACCGATGGCAAACCAGGTGACAGTTAATCGGTCATTGTAAGAGGAGTTTCTATTACAGCAAATGGAGGTCAAGGAGGAAGCGGCTATGCTGGCGGTACAGGAGGCAATACTTTATCCCGTCCAAGCGGTTTGTTGGAATACATAGCAAATCCTGGAAATCCAGGTAGTTCAGGGAAATACAATGCAGGTAATGACCGCAGTTACGGCGGTACTGGTGGCGGTGGATTACCTAACGATTTCGTAATAGGTAGTAATGGCGGCAATGGGGGTAATAATGCAGATGGTTCACCCGGTGATCATGGCAGAGTTTTAATTGTAGTCACTTGGTATGAGTAAGTAAGCTTAATGTTGTTGATGTTTGAAACATAGTGTCAGTCACTGTGGAATATACTACATATAGTCGTAATATTATACAAGTATACTTCTCCAAA
>Ga0099364_10002925_pt1 | contig 26975 bp, 39 predicted proteins | sample TergutTh196P3_FD_73070 | JGI IMG/M metagenome (GOLD analysis project Ga0099364, IMG submission 73070) | Microcerotermes parvus P3 segment gut microbial communities from Pointe-Noire, Republic of the Congo - Th196 P3 | ecosystem: Host-associated > Arthropoda: Insects > Digestive system > Gut ... | reverse complement strand
AGACCAAATAACCGCGCAGGCGCAAAAAGTCAGACAAGATGCGGATGAGTACATTTCCCGCGCAGTGCCGGAAAGCCGCCGTAAAGCAGAGGAAATCATTTCCGAGGCCCGCCTAAAGGCTGAGAACATCGCCTCAGAAGGCCATAAGAAAGCTGATGCGATTGCTTTTGAGAGCCATAAGAAAGCCGAGGAAATAGTTGCCGAAAGCCGCAGGAAAGCCGAGGAGATAATTTCCGAAAGCCGCAAGGCCGCAGATGATATCATAAACAGCGCCAAACAGACCTGCAACGATGTGCTAAATAAAAATAATTACATTCAACGCGACTTGATGCAGATACATTCCTCGTTAAATGCGTTGCTCAGCGAAGGCAGCGAACACTACGATTCTGATAGTGCAGTCGAGAGCGGTTCCGGTGAAAGTTCGGATGAAAGTTCGATGGACTTTTTTGAAAGCTATAAGGCGGACTTCAAGGACGATTACAAAACCGATTACCCCGAAGACGACAAGGCAGACGAAAAAGCTGTCGTCTTATCAGACCTCAAGGCAGACGAAAACGCAGTCGTCAAAGCAGAAGAGACCGTTGTCGATTGGGAATCGAATAAAGCCGCAGATGATATATTCGCTACGGAAGAAGTAAATCCGGACAGTTGCAAGTTCTCTGATGACTTCAACGCAGTGTTTATGAAGCTGGTACAGACTTTGGAACTGGGTTCTGATTAGTAACGAAGGCAGCCTAAACAAGTGCTGGAACACACATAAAACTTGATTAACACTGACAGAGCCTTATTTCGCACTGTCAGTGTTATACCGTAGTGCGCTGAAAATAGCCATTTCTTGCTTGTGTATTTTAACAACAAAACGGTTTTATTCGATTGCCCTGCTCACTACAATCGCTTGACACAAACAGCGAAATATGATAACCTTTCGACTCAGGAACTGTTAACGAGTAAAATGAGGTGTTTAACTATGTCAGAAACCGGGAAATATACATTTGAGAACGAGGAATATAAAAACGCCTATCGCCACACTACCGCGCATATTCTGGCGCAAGCGGTCAAGCGGCTGTACCCTGATGTCAAGCTGGCGATAGGACCTGCCATTGCGGACGGGTTTTACTACGATTTCGACTCTCCGGAGCCGTTCACCCCGGAAACCCTTGAAGCTATCGAAGCCGAAATGCGCAAGATATGCAAGGAAAAACTGCCGCTGGAGCGATTCGAGCTCCCGCGTGAGGAAGCAGTAAAGCTTGTCGCAGGGTTGGGGGAACCCTACAAACTCGAACTCATAAACGAGCTTCCGGAGGATTCCGTCATCAGCTTTTATAAACAAGGCGACTTTACGGATATGTGCGCCGGCCCGCATCTTGACACGACTGCTAGGGTCAAGGCTAACGCATTTAAGCTTACTAGCGCGACGGGCGCTTACTGGCGCGGCGATTCAAAGAACAAGATGCTCCAGCGCGTCTACGGCACATGCTTCATGAGCAAGGACGAGCTTGAAAGCCACCTTACCCGCATCGAGGAGGCCAAGAAGCGCGACCACAACAAGATTGGCCGCGAACTGGAGTTCTTCACGACATCCGAAATGGTTGGCCAGGGGCTGCCGATACTTCTGCCCAAAGGCGCAAAGGTCATCCAACTCCTCCAGCGTTTTGTCGAAGATGAGGAAGAGCGCAGAGGCTATAAACTGACTAAAACCCCTCTTATGGCAAAATCTGACCTGTATAAAGTATCAGGCCACTGGGATCATTATTATGATGGCATGTTTGTCCTCGGTGACAAGGAGATGGATGAACGGGGTGAGGAAGTCCTCGCACTACGACCGATGACCTGCCCTTTCCAGTTTCAAGCTTACTTGAACCGTATGCGCAGTTACCGCGACTTACCGATTCGATACAACGAAACGTCCACGCTCTTCCGCAATGAAGCCTCCGGGGAGATGCACGGGCTTATACGCGTCAGGCAGTTTACGATATCAGAAGCGCACCTAGCCTGCTCCCCTGATCAAGTCGCCGATGAGTTTAGGGGATGCCTGGAGCTCGCCCACTTCATGCTCCAGTCCGTCGGGTTGCTGGAGGATGTGTCATACCGTTTTTCGAAATGGGATGAAAACAACACTGAGAAATACATGGGCGCAAAGGAGGATTGGGAAAACACCCAGAACTTCATGCGCGAAGTGCTGAGCGATCTTGATGTCCCATTCGTGGAAGCCGATGGCGAGGCTGCGTTTTACGGACCGAAGCTGGATTTGCAGATAAAGAATGTATTCGGCAAGGAAGACACGCTGATTACGATTCAAATCGACTTCCAACTGGCAAAACAATTTGGCATGACATATGTGGATAAAGACGGCGAGAAAAGGTTTCCAACAATCATCCACCGCACATCCATTGGCTGCTATGAGCGGACGCTGGCGCTGCTGATTGAGAAGTATGCCGGTGCATTCCCGCTCTGGCTCTCACCCGTGCAGGTCACTGTAATGCCAATCACAGATCGAACGCAGGGGTATGCAAGGGACATTGCTGACAAACTGTCAAACGAGGACTTTCGCGTGGAGACTGATTTCCGCAATGAAAAGATTGGCTTCAAAATCCGTGAAGCACAGATGCAAAAAATCCCATACATGCTAGTTCTAGGCGACAAAGAGGCCGAAAGTGGCCAAGTAACCGTAAGAAGCCGCGCAGATGGTGATATAGGGACGATGGGGCTAGATGAGTTCATCGCAAAAATAAAAGAAGAATCCAAGGCAAAAACTTAGGGGGCTTATTTTTCGACTGTTCCTTAGACTTTTCGCCCCGGTAACACCTTGCAGTAAGGAGGTACCTATATGAATATCGCTTTAATTACAGATGCTTTCCCTCCGATGGTGGATGGGGTTAGTCGTTGCGCGTTGGGTTACGCTATGGGGATGCATGAAGGCCGGTTCGGAGACTGCCTTGTTGTTGCGCCAAAGCAACCGCGTGTGGACTATAGCGCCTACCCTTTCCCAATCTATGGGTTTTCCTCATTTGGACTTTGGTATCATGACTATAGGGCGGGACATCCGTATATGCCAAAACTCATAAAAAGAATGAGGGAAATGAAGATTGACTTGATCCACTCGCATAGCCCGTTTACCGCGATGTCCATTTCGCGGCAACTGCGTCGCTCTTTGAAAGTCCCCGTCGTTTTTACCCAGCACACGAAATGGGACTACGACCTTGCACGCGCTATGCCTGTTAGGCCAATTGCATGGATTCTTGAACGTTACGTATACAACAATATTAAAGCGGCAAACGAAGTTTGGGCTGTCAGCGATGGTACAGGCAAGTACCTAAATGAGCGCGGCTACAAAGGGGATTATTTCGTTATGCCAAATGGCACGGACTTCCCAAGCGGTCTCGCCGATGAATCCAAGCTCAATGAAGTATCCGAGAAGCATAGTCTACCCGCAGATGTGCCGGTATTGCTTTTCGTTGGGCGTATGATGATGTACAAAGGCATCTCTTTGATAATTGAGGCTTTGGAGATGCTTTGTGCGAAAAAGTTCGATTTTCGTATGATATTTGTGGGCGACGGAAATGACCTGACCGCTGCTAAATCAATGGTCAAGGGGAAAAACTTGGACGATTACGTCCACTTCACAGGCAGGATAAATGATAGGGAGACAATCAGGACTTACTACTCACGCGCCGACTTGTTCCTGCTCCCTTCAACTTACGACAATGCGCCGCTTGTAGTTCAGGAAGCGGCGGCTTGCGAGACTCCTTCGATAGTTATACGAGGTAGTTCTTCTGCTGAGGTCATCGAGGAGGGTGTCAATGGGTACATGTCTGAGCAAACCTCCCAGAGCTTGGCTGAGACAATACTGGAGGTATTCCACGATAAGGCAAAGCACAAAGAGGTTTCTAAGGCGGCATTGGAGCAGGTATATACACCATGGACCAAGGTAGTTGAGCGTTCAATGGAGCGATATGGTGTTGTTAAGGAAGCGTTTGATAAAAGCGCGAAATAAATTGAAAATTGAGAAAGGAGAATTGAGAATTACCAAAACTCTCAATTCTCAATTTTCAACTTTCAATTTGCTAAACAAGTTCTATTATGGCCATTTCTGCGGCGTCGCCTCGGCGGGGGCCGGTTTTTGTTATTCTTGTGTAGCCGCCGTTGCGATCGGAATATTTAATTGCAGTCTCGGAAAAGACCTTTGTTACCACATCTTCACGGGTGATAAACCCGACTGCCATGCGGCGCGTTGCAAGCGTGTTTCTCTTGCCTAGAGTTATCATCTTTTCAGCGAGCGGTGCTATTTCTTTGCATCGCGTCGCTGTTGTTTCTAACTTGCCTTTATCTAGAAAGTCAGTCACCTGCTGGCGCAGCATCGCCTTTCGCTGCGCGGTAGGTTTACCAAGCTTACGTGTTCCGGGCATTTCTTATTTCCTCCTTTTGTTAATCGTCCCTTGTTCAAAAATCCTAACAAATGTCAACAATTTAAAGCGGTAATTAATCGTTTCTGTGTAGGGGCGATTATTAATCGCCCGTGTTCCCGTATTGCATTCCGTTTCGGGCGATTAATAATCGCCCCTACATGAAATCCTCAAATTGTTGACATCGAAATCCTAGCCCAAACGCTGGGCGTTATTCGTCGATGCGTTTATCGCTTAACAGAACCAGTCCTAGCATTGCAAGTTTGTGGATAACCTCTTCAAGCGACTTGCGGCCTAGATTTCTGACTTTTATCATCTCGTCTTCCGTCTTTGAAATAAGCTCCTCAACTGTGTTGATGTTTGCACGTTTTAGGCAGTTGAAGCTGCGGACTGACAGGTCTAGCTCTTCGATGGTCATCTCGAGAACCTTGTCCCTTTGCGCCTCGGATTTTTCGACAACTATTGATCTGGTTTCGATGTTCTCAGACAAATCCGTAAATAGCGAGAAATGTTCACAGAGAATCTTTGCGCCAAGCGACACGGCATCCCTTGCGGTTATCGTTTTATTCGTCCAAACTTCGATTGTTAGCTTATCAAAGTCGGTGACATTGCCAACACGCGTATTCTCGACGGTGTAATTGACCCTGTGTACAGGGGTGTATATCGAGTCGATTGGAATCACGCCAATGATGGGCTGTGGGAGCTTATTCCTCTCCGCGGACATGTACCCGCGGCCGTGGTCAAGCGTAAGCTCCATGCTAAGCGTTGCGTCATGGCTGAGCGTGGCGATATGCAATTCGGGGTTAAGTATATCTACTTCCGCATCCGGTTTTATGTCACCTGCCCTGACCACGCATTCTCCGGCAGCTTCAATGTATATTGTTTTCGTTTTCGGTGAATGCAGTCTTGCAGTGATGCCTTTTATGTTCAAGATGATTTCCGTGACATCTTCCTTAATACCCGGTATCGTTGAGAATTCATGCTGAATACCGTTAATCTTGACAGTCGTTACAGCCGTTCCGGGCAGAGACGATAGAAGTATTCTCCGAAGAGAATTCCCCAGCGTTGTGCCATAACCACGTTCAAGAGGTTCGATAATATACTTGCCGTAAGACACATCATCCGGTGTCTCAATGCATTCAATACGGGGACGTTCAATTTCTATCATAAAATACCCTCCTTATTTGGGTGGTGGGTGCTTCTGTTGCATGAGGGTTTATTGCTTGTATCATTACTTCGAGTAGAACTCGACTATGAGTTGCTCTTCTATAGGGATGTCTATTTCTTCCCTATATGGTAACGACGTCACTTTGGCGACCATCGAACTTGCATCATAGTCCAACCATTTCGGAGGTTGCCTGAATGCGTTTGCTTCAATGACTGCTTTTAGTTTGTCAAGGCTACGGCTTTTTTCCTTTAGCGACACAATCATTCCGGGCTTCACTTGGAAAGACGGTATGTTGACTTTCCTGCCGTTGATAAGGAAGTGGCCATGCAAGACGAGCTGTCTGGCTTCCGCTCTGCTCATCGCAAAGCCCAGCCTGTAGACGACATTGTCCATGCGCGCTTCGAGTATCGACAGCAGGTTCTCGCCGGTCTTGCCTTTTCTCCTAGCCGCCATCTTATAGTAGCTGTGAAACTGGCTTTCGAGAACCCCATAATACCTCTTAGCCTTCTGCTTTTCGCGCAACTGGATGCCGTACTCGGACGTTTTTGTGCGACCTTGACCATGCTGCCCCGGAGGATATGGCCTACGGTCTGCAGCGCATTTATCGGTGTAGCATCTGTCGCCTTTCAGAAAGAGTTTCTGGTTCTCCCTGCGGCAAAGGCGGCATACTGCGTCTGTATATCTTGCCATGTCTTCCTCCTCCTATACCCTGCGCCTTTTGGGTGGGCGGCAGCCGTTATGTGGTATCGGCGTAACGTCTTTAATCATCGTGACCTCAAGCCCTGCGGACTGTAGTGCCCTGATTGCGGCCTCGCGGCCTGAGCCGGGTCCTTTAACAAAGACTTCAACGCTCTTGAGTCCATGTTCCATTGCTGCCTTCGCGGCGGTTTCCGCAGCAGTCTGAGAGGCAAACGGGGTGGATTTTCTGCTCCCCCTGAACCCCATTCCTCCCGAAGACGCCCATGAAATCGCATTACCGTTCACATCGGTAACTGTAACCATAGTGTTATTGAAAGATGATCTGATGTGCACTGCGCCTTTTTCGATATTCTTTCGTTCTCTGCGCCTGGTTCTAGCTTTTTTACCTTTGGGTGGTGCCATTTTTTATGCTCACTCCCTTATTTTTTCTTATTGGCTATCGTGCGCTTCGGGCCTTTCCTTGTGCGGGCGTTTGTTTTGCTGCGCTGCCCCCGTACAGGTAGGCCACGTCTGTGACGCAATCCTCGATAGCTGCCTATTTCCGTCAAGCGTTTGATGTCAAAAGCGATGGATCTGCGCAAGTCGCCTTCGACCACATAGTGTTTGCCAATGCAGTCGCGGAGCGCGGTTTCTTCCGCTTCGGTTAGGTTCTTCACCCTTGTGGAGGGGTCGATGTTCGTTTCCTCAAGGATTTTCTTCGCGGTCGTCCGGCCAATTCCAAACACATAGGTCAACCCTATTTCAATCCGTTTGTCCTTAGGCAAGTCAACTCCGACAATACGTGCCACTTTGTTCAGTCCCTTCTTGTTTAATAAATTGTTTTGTTTCTTTTCCCACAAAGATGTGCGAGGTGGGTTTGGAATTGAGAATTGAGAAAGGAGAATTGAGAATTAGTCTATAGTTCATTGTTCTCTTACTTATCCAATAAAGCTGATAATCCTGTCACTACTCCCGAACTCCTAATTATCAATTATCAATTGTCAATTGCGTTATCAGCCTTGTCGTTGTTTGTGTTTTGGGTTTATGCAGATTACCATTACCCTGCCTTTGCGCTTAATAATCTTACACTTCTCACACATAGGCTTTACAGATGGCCTAACTTTCATTTTAAAATCCTCCTAAATGGGCATCACCCACAAGTTATTATGCAACACATTGAGCTATTAGCCTCGACTTGAGACACCGAACCAGAGATTGAATTTAGTTAATTTTCAATTATCAATTATCAATTATCAATTTACTTGCTTCTCCATGTTATTCTACCTCTTGTGAGGTCGTATGGTGACATTTGGACTGTTACTTTGTCGCCGGGGAGAATGCGGATGAAGTTCATCCTGAGTTTTCCCGAAATTGTTGCTAAAATCGTGTGGTCGTTGCCGATATCTACGTGAAACATGGTATTGGGCAGCGATTCGACTACCGTTCCTTCGAGTTCAATCATATCGTCTTTCGCCATTTTACATGCCCCCTCGTATTTCACCATCAACTACGGCGTACTCAGCCATTGCCCGCCTCAATTCATTGTTTGTCACTTTCTGACCGGATAAAAGTTTTTCGGCGACTTGGCCTTCCAAAATCCTTTCAAGCTTAACATGCTTATTCTTCTTGCGTTTGGGCTTTTCCAGTTTTCGCCCCTTCCCATCGGCCAGGAGTGAAAACCCTTCTTCTATTCCAACAACCAAAAACCGCTTCCCCTTATCCCGTCCATTCAACGATACCACAACATGCGCTAATTCGATCTCCATAATATAAAAAACCTCGAACGGCCTACGAACCGCAAGCAGACAGTGTTTTGCGTAAGCAACAACGTTCCTCGTCGTAATTATCAATAATCAATTATCAGTTGCGCTCCCAGCCATCGCATACTGTCAGTATCTCTGGGTCGCCTTCCGTGATTAGTATGGTGTTCTCGTAGTGGGCGGAGTGTTTCCCGTCTTTTGTCACGACTGTCCATCCGTCATCTAGGATTCTGATTGCCGCGCCGCCGAGGTTTACCATTGGCTCGACTGCGATTGTCATACCGCTGACAAGCCTGGGGTCGGGATGTCTGCGGGGGATTGCGACGAAGTTGGGTACTTCAGGCGGCTCATGCATCTTCGTGCCTACTCCGTGACCTACAAAATCCCTTACGACAGAACACCCGTTTTCTTCAGCATGGCGCTGTATTGCCCTTGAAATGTCGGAAACCCTGAATCCGATACGCGCGAACTTAATCCCCTCGTAGAAACACTGTTTTGTTACTTCCACAAGCCTTGTGGAATCCGCTAAGCCGGTACCTGCGATGAATGTTGCTGCGCAATCGCCAACATAGCCATTTTTCTGTGCTCCTATATCAATGCTGACAACATCGCCGTTAATAAGTCTTCGCTTCGATGGTATCCCGTGAATAATCTGTTCGTTTACCGATATGCATATGCTTGCGGGGAAACCCCTGTAGCCAAGGAAAACAGGTTTTGCTTCTTTTGAGAGGATGAAGTCATGCACTGCTTTGTTTATGCTAAGTGTGGTTGCACCGACCTTTACTAAACTCCCGGCCAACTGCCGCGCTCCCGCCGCAATCTTCCCAGCCTCGCGCATAAACTCAATTTCCCGCGCAGATTTACGCTTCACCATAATATACAATCCACTTTTTATTTATCCTATCAATTTCAACAGGTTATGGCGTTAATCCATCATTTCTCGGGCGATTAATAATCGCCCCTACACGAGAATCCAAAACGTGTTGTCATTAGTCCTCATATGCCCAGCGCAGCAAATGTTTCTTCTATGCTCTCTCTTAGTTCCTTTGAGCCGTCTACCGTTTTCAGCTTGCCTTGCGCTTTGTAGTATTCTTTTAGCGGCTGCGTCAAGCTGTAGTATGTTTGCAGCCTGTTTTGAATCGTTTCCGTGTTGTCATCTACCCTGATGATAAGCTCAGTGTTGCAAACATTGCATATGCCGTCTTTTTCGGGAGCTTTTGTCACAATATGGTACACAGCGCCGCAGTTCGGGCAAGAGCGCCTTCCGCCGAGTCTTCTAATAATGACATCGTCTTCGACTTCAATTGACAGGACAGTGTCTATCTCCACGCCTTGTTCGTCTAGGGCTTCGGCCTGAACGAGCGTCCTTGGCATTCCATCGAAGATGTATCCCGCTTGGCAGTCCGGCTTTTCAAGTCTTTCTTTGATAATGCCAATTATTACATCATCCGGGACAAGGTCTCCTGCGTCCATGAACACCTTTGCTTTGAGTCCCACGGGCGTTCCCGCTTTTACAGCTTCGCGCAGGATATCCCCTGTGGATATCTGAGGGACGCCAAGTTTCTTAACCAGAACCTCAGCCTGCGTCCCTTTCCCAGCTCCGGGAGGACCTAATAATATTAGCCGCATTATTTGTCTAACCTCCTTGGGTTTGTGTAACGGGGTCGGGGGGTGGGGTCCGGGGGTGAATTGAGAATTGAAAATTGAGAATTGAGAATGGTGGTGTCCACTTCGTGGACGGATTTATTTTTTTATTAGGTAAGCTAGGCGGGGGGAGGAGTTGTGTGCTGTGAAATCCCGTTCTCGTAATTATCAATTATCAATTATCAATTATTCTAGGAATCCTTTGTAGTGTCGCATTAGTAGCTGGGATTCTAGTTGTTTGATGGTTTCTATGGCTACGCTTACCACGATTATGATTGAGGTGCCGCCAAGGGATATGCCTGTTGCGCGCGCTTGCTCGGAGAACATGCTTACGATTATCGGGCTTATCGCAACAATCGCCAAGTATAACGCGCCGAACAGAGTGATTTTCGTCAGCACCTTTTGAATAAACTCGCTTGTAGGCTTCCCGGCCCTGAACCCGGGTATGAAGCCTCCGTTTTTCTTTAAATTGTTGGATATTTCTATCGGGTTGAACTGCACCGTTGAATAGAAATACGAGAAGAATATAATCAGCAGGAAGTAAATAACCGCATACGTTGGGCTTCCCATGTCGAATAGCTTCATGAACCACCCATCCTGCCATGCGGGGACAAAGGCGGCTATGGTGCCGGGCACCGACGCTATGGACTGAGCAAAGATGACAGGTAGAACGCCGGACATGTTGACCTTCATCGGCAGGTGCGTAGACTGCCCGCCGTACATCTTTCGACCGACGACCCGTTTAGAGTACTGTACAGGTATTCGTCGCTCCGCATTGTTGACTACGACTATGAGAATAATCATCAACAACGCACCAACCATCATAAGAGCGCCTATCCACCACTCGGTATGGCCATCGATGGTGTTTGTAATCAATGTGCCGATTTCCGCAGGGAATCTGGAAACTATGCTCACGAACAGTATGACCGAGATGCCGTTTCCTATGCCAAACTCCGTAATCTGCTCACCCATCCACATTAGCAGTGCGCTCCCCGTCATGAATGTGGCGATTATGCTAATCATGGGCCAAATGCCTTCGGCTCCCGGAGCTAACATGCTATCATCCCCGCCGCCTTGGTGGATAAGGACATAGTAGGCATACCCCTGTAGAAGCGCGATACCGATTGTAACATAACGCGTGATTTTGTCAATCTTCTTCTTACCTTCTTCTCCGCCCTCTTTGCGCATACGCTCAAGCGCGGGGATCGCCACTGCAAGAAGTTGCATGATGATTGAGGAGTTAATGTACGGCTGAATCGAAAGCGCAAATATCGAAGCGCGTTCAAGAGCGCCCCCAGACATCATGTTCATAAGCCCGAGGATGGTGTTGTTCAAGCTTTGAAAATGAGTGCTTAGTAGTGCCGTGTTCACGAAAGGCACGGTCACGGTGTTGCCAAGACGATATAGAAGAACCATGAACATCACGAAGAGCAGCTTTTTACGTATTTCTTCGATTTTCCACGCATTGCGTAATGTTGCTATCACTTTACCACCTCGGCCTTTCCGCCGGCTGCTTCGATTTTCTTCTTCGCCGACTCAGAGAACGATGCCGCTTTGACCGTCAGCCTGCGGTTCAGTGTCCCATTCCCAAGAACTTTAACGCCGTACTGACATTTACTGAGCAGCCCGGACTCAAGCAGTTCTTCGACTCCCACGGTATCGCCGTCTTTAAACCTGTTGAGCGAGGCAATGTTGATCGCTGTCAGTGGTTTTGCGAAAATATTATTGAAGCCTCTTTTTGGCACACGCCTGGCAAGCGGCATCTGCCCGCCTTCGAAGCCTATGCGCGTACCGCCGCCGCTGCGGGAGTTTTGACCTTTATGTCCGCGTCCTGCGGTTTTTCCATTGCCTGTTCCATGACCGCGCCCCTTACGTTTTCCATCGCGGGTCGCTCCAACAGGCGAAGAAAGATCGTGTATCTGCATACTCGCGTCCTCCTTATTCTTCCATTACCGAGATTAGGTACGATATTTGTGCTATTTTGCCTCTGGTCTGCGGATTGTCGGGCTGTGTTGTCTCAGCGCCGATTTTTGTCAGCCCCAAGGATTTGGCTGTCGCGATGTGCTTTTCGCGCCTGCCGTTTAAACTCTTTACGAGCTTTATTTTCAAGTTCGCCATCTCAATAGTCTCCTATCCAACGATTTCCTCTACTGTCTTACCCCTGACTTTCGCGACTTGCACCGCGTCGCGAAGCGATTTCAGACCGACCATCGTTGCCGCGACGATATTTTGGGGATTGTTCGAGCGTAGGCATTTTGTCCTGATGTCAGAGATGCCGGCCGCTTCAACCACGGCGCGTACAGCTCCGCCAGCAATGACGCCGGTGCCGGGAGGTGCGGGTTTCAGCAGAACTCTGCCTGCGCCGAATACGCCGATTACTTCATGAGGGATTGTGGTGCCTGAAATTGTAATGTTTGTAACGTTCTTCTTAGCGTCCTCGATGCCTTTGCGGATTGCCTCCGAAATCTCGCCTGCCTTACCGAGCCCAAAGCCGACCCGTCCGTTGCCGTCTCCGACCACACATAACGCGGCAAACTTAAAGATGCGTCCGCCCTTTACCGTCTTTGATACACGGTTCAAGGAAACGACTTTCTCGCTAAACTCAGACTGGACTTCTTCGTTTCTTCGATTGTCTCGATTGTCTCTCCTGTTGTTGCTGTAAGCCATCTATGTTTCCTCCTCCCGTTAGAATGTCAGGCCGCCCTCGCGGGCTGCTTCTGCAAGTTCCTTGACGCGGCCGTGGTAGATATACCCCCCTCGGTCAAAGACAACGTTTTTGATGCCCTTTGCGACGGCGCGTTCGGCAACCACTTTTCCCACTTTTCGCGCGCCTTCTTTATTGGAACCCGAGCCATCAAAGATTTTTTCGACTGAGGATGCCGAGCATAGCGTCGCCCCAACTGTGTCATCAATGACTTGGGCGTAAATGTGTTTCTCGCTGCGGAACACATTGAGCCTTGGTCTGTCAGGCGTGCCTGATATTTTGCTTCTTACTCTCCTGTGGCGCTTTTTGCGTTGCGCGTTAGTATCTCTTCTTATAATCATTTAGGCACACCTCCTTTTACTTGGCGCCGGTCTTGCCTTCTTTACGGCGTATGACCTCGTCTGCGTATTTTATCCCCTTGCCCTTATATGGCTCGGGTGGCCTTTTCTTGCGAACGTCGGCGGCGAATTGCCCGACCTCCCGCTTGTTGATTCCACTTATCACGACCTTGTTCGGATTCGGGACATCAATGGATATGCTGTCGGTTTCCTCGACAATGACCTGATGCGAAAACCCGAGGTTCATCACGAGCTTTTTGCCTTCTTTTGCCGCCCTGTACCCGACGCCGTTTATGTCAAGTTCCTTTTTGAATCCTTCAGTCACGCCCACGACCATATTGTTTATCAGCGAACGCGAAAGACCATGCAAGCTGCGCTCCGCTGGGGCGTCGGATTTTCTTTTTACGGTAATGACCGACCCTTCGATACTTACTTCAATATCCTTGTAAATAGCCTCTGACAGAGTGCCTTTCGGACCTTTTACGGTTACGATGTTCGATTCCGATACACTAACATCTACGCCGGCAGGTAAGGATATTGGGTTTCTTCCTATTCTCGACATTTTACACCAACCCCCTTACCACACAAACGCAAGGACTTCACCACCGACATTTTGCGCTCTGGCTTTCTTGTCGGTCATTACGCCCTTTGACGTGGATATTATTGCAATGCCCAAACCTTTTAGAACATAGGGCAATTCGTCGGCGCCTGCGTATACGCGCAGTCCCGGCTTTGAGACACGACGGAGGCCTGTTATCGCGGATGAAGACCCGTTGTACTTCAACGATACTTTGATTGTGCCCTGTAACCCGTCGTTTATAAGCTGAAAGTTCTTTATGTAACCTTCATGTAGCAGTATCTCCGCAATCGACTTTTTCATGTTCGAAGCGGGGATTTCAACTGCGGAGTGCTTTGCCGCGCTTGCGTTTCTAATACGCGTAAGCATGTCGGCAATGGGATCGGTGATTTGCATACCTAGTTTCCTCCTTGCTAGAGTACAGACTTACTTAATTGAAAATTGATAATTGATAATTGATAGTGACCATTCTCTTCAATTGCCCAATAGACACCAAATTTCGGAGAAGTCTGTTGATACGCTGGGGTTCCGAACTATCGTCGGCCTTTCAGCGCCGTAGAAATCGCGATGCCGTGAAAGAAGCATGGAACGAGAAACGATGAATTCGAATTAAGCATAGTATTCTCAACTCTCCTCTCTCAACTCTCCACTTGGTTTACCACGAGGCTTTCCTAACGCCGGGTATTTGCCCTTTGTATGCCAGATTGCGGAAGCATATGCGGCAAATGGCGTAGTTGCGGAGATATGCGTGGGGGCGGCCGCAGATTTTGCAGCGGTTATAGCGGCGGGACGAGAACTTCGGCGTCCTTTGCTGTTTTAGAATCATTGCTTTTTTTGCCATTTTAAAACCATGCCTTTCTGCGGCGAAAAGCCACGTATACAGTCTGCGGACTGAAATTGATAATTGATAATTGATAATTGAAAATTGGGGACGCGGGTTTTACGCTATTGCTTTCTATTGCATTTACAAACCATTTTATTTCCGTAGAGGTCTTCGCAGACACCTTAGAGAATTGCTCAGTCCTTATACTCAATTCTCAATTTTCAATTCTCAATTGTAACTTAGCGACTGAAATAAACCTGTTTTTTGTTAGCAATAAAGGTCGCTAAGTTACTAGCTCTGTTGCCTGGCGAATGGGGCGCCTAGGTGCGTTAGGAGTTCGCGCGCTTCTTCGTCTGTCTTCGCGGTTGTGCAGATTACTATGTCCATGCCACGGATTTTCTCGATCTTATCGTAGTCTATCTCAGGAAAAACCAGTTGCTCTTTTAAGCCGAGAGCGTAGTTTCCGCGCCCGTCGAAAGCATCGGGGTTAATCCCGCGAAAGTCGCGGACACGGGGGATGGCCACGCAGATGAGCCTGTCCAGAAACTCCCACATCTTGTCATGCCTTAACGTCACCTTTACGCCGACCGGCATTCCCTCGCGAAGCTTGAAGTTGGCCACCGACTTGCGCGCTCTTGTAATCACGGCCTTTTGACCTGTGATTGTAGTGATGTCGCGCACGACCGCTTCCAATGACTTGATGTTATCGCGAGCGTCGCCACAACCGACATTGACAACTACTTTCTCAATCTTGGGAACTTGCATGACGCTCTTGTAGCCAAACTTCTTCATCAAAGCCGGAGTGGCCTCGTCTTTAAATTTTGTTTTTAATCTTGGCATTTGCGGCCCCTCCTGTATTAGATAGTCGCGTTGCATTTTTTGCAAACGCGTATTTTTTTACCGTTTTTGTCTACGTCATGCGCCGGCCTCGTTGGCTTGTTGCATTTTGGGCATACCCTCATGAGCTTGCTGGCGTAAATCGGGGTCTCTTTGTCGATAATGCCGCCCGGTTCTCCTTCTTTTCGCGGTTTTTTATGCCTCTTCGCGACGCTTACTCCCTCAACTATAGCTTTGTCGGCTTTCGGGTCCACGCTCATGACTTTGCCCTGCTTGCCCTTATCCCGACCTGACAAAACTACAACAGTATCATTAGTTTTAATATGCATTTTGACTACTACCTCCTTATGCGGTCTGCGACCGCAATTGATAATTGAGAATTGAGAGAGGAGAATTAGGAACGATGGTTACGCACTAGTTCAAACCACTTGCTATAACTGAATTTGTAAAATACATAGTTTCCAAAAAGGTCTGCGCAATCACCTCAGAGCGTTTCCCGTCTTAATTCCTAATTTATCATTTCAAATTCCTAATTGTAACTTAGCGACCACAACCAACTTGTTTCTCATTAGCACTAACAACCGCTAAGTTACTAAATAACCTCGGGGGCTAGCGATAGGATTTTCATGTATTCCTTCTCGCGGAGCTCACGGGCTACGGGGCCGAAAATACGTGTCCCTCTCGGGTTCTTGTCCTCTTTTATCAGGACGGCGGCATTTTCGTCAAAACGCACATGTGTGCCATCGGTGCGGTGAACGCCTTTGGCAGTGCGGACTATGACCGCCCTAACAACCTCGCCTTTTTTAACCGTTCCACCTGGCGCGGCTTTGCGCACTGATGCAACGATGACATCGCCTATGCTGCCGTACTTCCTGCCGGAACCGCCCAGCACGCGGATACATTTTATTTCCTTTGCGCCCGTATTGTCGGCTACTTTCAGGAAACTCTCTTGCTGTATCATTTATATACCACGCCTTTCTATGGCTGAATAATAATCCTGCTGAAATTACTTCGCCTTCTCTATGATATCGACCAGTCTCCAGCGCTTATCCTTTGACAGCGGGCGCGTTTCCATGACCCGCACTTTGTCTCCGATTCCGCATGTGTTATCTTCGTCATGAGCTTTTAGCTTGTACGTTCTCTTAACGACCTTTTTGTACAGCGGATGCTTCGTGCGACTCTCCACCGCAACGACTATGGTTTTGTCCATTTTGTCGGATATGACCTTGCCTATCCGGGTTTTCCTACTGGAAGTTCTGATTTCACTCATCTGTATCAACCTCCTGCCCCTTCAAGTTGTTTCCGGCGAATAACTGTCTTGACCCGGGCTATGTCCTTTCTGACCTGTGCTATTTGCAATGGATTATCGAGTTGATTCGTTGCATGTTGCATTCTCAAAAAGAAGAGGTCTTTTTTTAGTCCTGTGAGTTTTTCTTCCAGTTCTTTGGATTCGAGCTTCACTACCTCACTTGCCTTCACAATTATTCACCACCTGTCTTTGGATCGGTCTCTCGCTTTATGAACTTGACCTTACACGGCAACTTATGTCCCGCAAGGCGGATAGCTTCGCGGGCTACTTCCTCCGTGACCCCGGCGATTTCGAACAAAACTCTGCCGGGCTTAACCACTGCCACCCAATAGTCGGGCGAACCCTTACCTGAACCCATTCGGGTTTCCGCAGGCTTTGATGATACCGGCTTATCCGGGAAAATCTTTATCCATACCTTGCCCCCGCGCTTTGAGTAGCGTGTCATGGCGATACGGGCGGCTTCGATTTGGTTTGACGTTATCCACGCAGGCTCTAATGTTTGCATTGCGAACTCGCCGTAAGCTATCTTGTTGCCTCGCGTGGCGATTCCTCTCATGCGCCCTCTTTGCGCCTTGCGGTATTTCGTCCTCTTAGGCATTATCACCTGTTGCCACCCCCTTCTCCTCTTGGCGCGTACGGCCTCGGTCCACCTTGATTCCCCTGCTGCCAGCGGTTGTAGCCGCCTTGACCCTGGCCACCGCCCTGACCGCCGCCTTGGCCGCCGCGATCACCGCCGCCACCATACGACCCGCGCCCACCGCGATCGCCGCCGCGTCCTCCGCCGCCGCCGCCGTAACGTCCGGGTCCGCGATCCCCACGGTCGCCTCTGTCACCGCGATCGCGTCTTTCTCTTGGTGGTTTCGATGTATCCATCGTCCTAGGAGTCGTCCGAAGCGTCTGGCTGAGAATCTCGCCGTTGTAAATCCATACTTTCACGCCTATGCGCCCGTATGTCGTCGCAGCCTCCGCAAAACCGTATTCGATGTCTGCTCTGAGGGTTTGAAGCGGAATCGTCCCCTCATGATAAGTCTCGCTTCTGGCAATCTCCGCTCCGCCGAGACGACCGGATACCATGACCTTTATGCCGCGTACGCCAAGGCGCATTGCCCTGCTCATCGCATTCTTCATCGCTCGCCTGAATCCTATGCGTTTTTCAAGCTTCGCGCCGATGCCCTCTGCTATCAGTTGGGCGTTGGTGTCAGGGTTTTTGACCTCGACTATTGAGAGCGCGACCGGCTTGCCAATCCTCTTCTCAACGTCTAAGCGTATTCTCTCTATCTCTGCTCCACCTTTGCCAATAACGACGCCGGGGCGTGAGCAGTGGATGAAAATCCTGACCTTGGAGCTGTCCCGCTCAATCTCTATTCTGGGTACTCCTGCTGAGAACAGTAAGTCCTTTAAATACTGTCGGATACCGTAATCCTCGATAATCAGGTCGCCAACTTTATCCTTGCGGGCGTACCAGCGGGAATCCCAATCCTTAATAACCCCAACTCTAAATCCGTGTGGATTAACTTTCTGTCCCATGGCGCCCTCCCTTATTCCTTCTCCGCCAGAACGACGGTAATATGCGAAGTCCTCTTGTTGATTCGGTGCGCCCTGCCCTTTGAAACGGGTCTTATCCTTTTTAGAATAGGCCCGGGGTTGGCGTATGTCTCTGAGACAAAGAGACTGTCGGGATCCATTTCGTGATTGTTTTCCGCGTTAGCTATAGCGCTGTTTAGGAGTTTGAGCAAAATCGCAGCAGATGCGTTTGGTGTTTGCTCGAGAATTGCTCTCGCTATTTTTGTATCCTTGCCCCTAATTATGTCGCAGACTATTTTAACCTTGCGCGGCGAGATACGGATGTATTTAGCATGTGCTTTCGCTTCCATTATTGCCCGCCTCCTTATCTTGACGTTTTACTGCCCGCATGACCGCGGAAAGTACGCGTTGGCGCAAACTCGCCAAGCTTGTGTCCGACCATGTCTTCTGTGATGTACACAGGCACATGGCGGCGACCATCGTGAACCGCTATCGTATGACCCACAAACATAGGGAATATAGTGCTCGCGCGCGACCACGTTTTCAACACTTTCTTGTCTCCCGATTCGTTCATTTCGTTGACCCGCTTAATTAGCTCCGGAGCAACAAAGGGACCTTTTTTTACGCTTCTACCCATATTTCCCTCCTGTATTATTTCTTGCCGCGACGTTTCACGATGTACTTATCGGTTGGATTCTTGGCTCTTCTTGTCTTATACCCAAGCGCGGGTTTCCCCCATGGCGTAACGGGCGCGGGCCTGCCTATCGGGGCCTTGCCCTCACCGCCGCCATGCGGGTGATCGACCGGATTCATTGCCGAGCCACGCACCGTCGGGCGGATGCCCATATTGCGCTTGCGGCCCGCTTTGCCGATATGGATGTTGCCATGTTCGAAATTGCCAACCTGCCCTATAGTTGCCATGCAGTTGCTGCGCACGAGCCTATGCTCGCCTGATGGCAGCCTAATCTGCGCCATCTTGCCCTCTCTGGCCATGAGCTGCGCTGCCGTTCACGCGCTGCGGACGAGCTGCGCGCCCTTTCCGGGATAAAGCTCGATGTTGTGAATGACCGTGCCCACCGGAATGGACGATATCGGCAAGGAGTTGCCCGGCTTGATATCGGCGGTTTTCGATGAGATTACTGTGTCGCCCTTCGAGAGTCCGACAGGAGACAGGATATAGCGGCGCTCGCTATCGGCGTATTCTATGAGCGCGATATTCGCCGAACGGTTCGGATCGTACTCCAGACTCAGGACTTTTCCGGGAACATCGAACTTATTGCGTTTAAAGTCGATGATCCTATATTTTCTGCGGTTGCCGCCGCCTTTGTGACGAACGGTAATGCGACCGCAACTGTTGCGTCCTGAATGCTTCTTTAGCACCTCGGTCAAGCTGCGCTCCGGTTTTGATTTTTTCTCGAGACCGTCAAACCCGGATACAGTCATATGCCTTCTGGACGGTGTAGTAGGTTTATAGGTTTTTACAGACATCTATTATATCCCCCTAATTATACTAAGCCTTCTAAGAATTCGATGGTTTTCGATGCGTCTGTCAATCTGACGACGGCTTTCTTCCAGTTGCGCCTGTAACCTTTAGGGTAGCGGCCTGTGCGCTTCTCTTTGCCTTTCATATTCAGGGTTGTGACCTTGTCCACCTTTACCCCAAATACTTCCTCGACAGCTTTTTTGATTTCAATCTTGTTGGCGTCGCGCTTGACTTCGAAAACGTATTTCTTAATGTCAACATGTTCTGTAGATTGTTCCGAGATAATCGGACGTAAGATAATATCATAAGCCGTACTCATCACGCATACACCTCCTCAATGGTCGGGAGCGCCGCTTTGTCAACTACGAAAGTATTCGCATTGAATACGTCATATGTGTTAAGGAGAGATGCGAACGTTGTTTTTACACCCGGTAGGTTTCTCGCGCTGAGAACGACTTTGTTGTTTGTCTCCGGGGTGACCACGAGAGCCTTGCCGGTAACGCCCACAGCTTCAAGGAATTCTTTGAAATCCTTTGTCTTTATTTCATCCATTTCGATTCCGTCAACGACAATAATCGAGTCTTCGGTGGCTTTCAGCGACAGTGCTGACTTCAGCGCAAGCCTTTTCAGCTTCTTGTTGATTGGATAGCTATAGTCGCGAGGTTTTGGCGCGAACGCGACTCCACCATGCGTATAATGGGGCGCTCTCTTAGAGCCTTGGCGAGCTCTGCCCGTTCCCTTCTGGCGATATGGCTTTGCTCCGCCGCCGCTAACCTCAGCGCGTGTCAGAACGGATTGAGTGCCTTGCCGCATGTTGGCAAGATGATTCCTAACCGCAGCGTGGATAGCGGGGATGCTTGGCTTCACACCGAAAATACTATCAGAGAGCGTCACGTCGCCAATAATCTTACCGGTCATGTCATATAGCTTGATTTCAGGCATCTAACTCCCCCCTTTCTATGCGTTCTTTACTGTGTCTTTGAGATAGACGATCGTACCTCTGGACCCCGGCACCGCGCCTCTGACGGCAATCATGTTCAACTCAGGGTCAACCTTGACGACATCTAGATTCTGTATCGTTACTTGCTCGGAACCCATTTGACCTGCGCCCATTTTGCCTTTGAATATGCGCGATGGGTCTGAACCCGAGCCCATCGAACCGGCATGCCTATGAACCGGGCCGCCACCATGCGACATGCGTGTCCTACCGGCATTATGCCTCTTAACGACGCCGGAAAAACCCTTGCCCTTTGATATGCCTGTAATATCGACTCTGTCACCTTCCGCAAATACATCGGCGAGCAAAATATCACCGACATTCATGGTCGAGATATCATCTAGGCGGAATTCCTTGAGATACTTCTTCGCCGCGACCCCGGCTTTTTTGATGTGGCCAAGTTCCGGGTTTGTGAGCCTGCGCTCTTTTATGTCCTGAAAACCTAACTGAACGGAATCGTATCCGTCGGTTTCGTTTGTTTTCTTTTGCACTACGACACAAGGGCCTGCTTCTATAACAGTGACTGGGATGACTTTGCCCTTATCATCGAATATCTGCGTCATACCGACTTTTTTTCCGATGATTGCTTTTCGCATATGTGTTCCCTCCTAACCCCTTGCAGTCCTCAGACTGCATCGGTGTTTACAGTTTAATCTCGATCTCTACTCCGGCGGGGAGTTCCAGGGACATTAGCATTTCGACCGTTTTTTGGTTCGGGCCGATAATGTCAATCAGCCTTTTGTGAGTCAGTCGTTCGAATTGCTCTCTGCTATCCTTGTACTTGTGAACAGCTCTGAGTATTGTCACCACTTCCTTCTTCGTGGGGAGCGGTATAGGCCCTGATACTCTGGCATCAGTGCGCTTCGCCGTTTCGACGATTTGCGACGCTGCCTGATCGATGAGCTGATGGTCGTAAGCTTTGAGCCTGATTCTAATCATTTTCTTTGCGGCTGCCATTTTTTTCCTCCTTAATCATCATCGGTATTAAGAATTTCGCGAAACATTCAGCACACATTGCCGTGCGTGTCATTCCTGCCCGGAAATCAAACCGGAAATCATTTTCCCGGCTTCTACGGTTGCCCGATTCACGCCAAGTCATTTTGTGCAAAATCCATCACGTCAGACGATTGCACGCAGAGCCGAAAACCCTACGCCGTCCTGCTCGCCGGAAGTTACCAGGTTGGCCAGCCAAAGGAAAAACTCACCTGCAATCTCCCGGTTCATCGCACCATGCGCCCCTGCCCAAAATAAGCCTTGAAAACAGGTCGCCCGATTAGGATAACAAAAGTAGACTTAAATGTCAATACAAATTTTAAATTTTTTCCATTATTTTTTTTGTCTCTATTCAGTGCCGGTGAGGAACGGCTGTTTCTGTGACTCGTAAGCGCTACAATAATGTGATTCCAACATCTCTACGAGTTTCCCCTGAGAGAAAAAATATATATTGACAAACATCTATGTGTTGTGTATATTACTGATAGATGAATATCTATACGAGGTGATAAGTTGGACGAGAAATACAAGGAATATGCCTCGCTGTTCAAAGCGCTATCCGACCCAAACCGGCTGATGATTATGGATATGCTCTCCTGCGGCGAACTCTGCGCTTGCGTGATACTGGAGAAGTTTCATATAACGCAGCCGACCTTATCCCACCATATGAAAACTCTTTGCGACAGCAAGCTAGTAATCGGGCGTAAGGATGGGAAATGGATATATTATTCGCAAAACAGCGAAACCATTAAGAATTTTCAGGCGTATTTAAGTGAGATAACCACAGCAAAAGAGGGCTACATTTGCTGCGGGATCGTTTGCGAGGAGGGGTGTTTATGAGCAAAGACAACAATTGCTGCAAATCCGGTGAGAGTTGCTGCGTACCGGCTGTTACAACCATTTCAACAAAGCTTGGCTACAGCGATCGTATCGGTGACGTGAAATCGAGATTGGGTATCGGGCGCATGGCTTATATGGTCGAGCCGGGGTTGTACGCCATCGGCAAGCCTGACAATACTTCCCCGGTATTTGTGAGCGCGAACTATAAGCTGACGTTCGACACTCTGCGAAAAAACCTTGACGGCCTCAATTGCTGGCTGCTGATACTGGACACAAAAGGCATAAACGTGTGGTGCGCTGCGGGCAAAGGCACGTTCGGCACGGATGAGTTGATACACCGAATTGAAACATCGGAGCTATCAAAATATGTGTCGCACAACAACCTCATATTGCCGCAACTCGGAGCGACAGGCGTGAGCGCGCATGAGGTATCGAAAGGTTCCGGTTTCGATGTCAGTTTCGGCCCGGTGCGGGCAAGCGACATCAAAGAATACGTGGACGCGGGATACAAGGCGACAAAGGAAATGAGGACAGTAAAATTCACCCTTTGGGACAGGCTCGTATTGACGCCGATGGAGTTTATCCCTGCGATGAAATATGCGCTGCCTGTTTTTGGCGTAATGCTTTTGGCGAACCGATTCGCGCCAAAGCCTTTTGATGCAACCGATGCAGCATCCACCATCGGGGCGGTTTTCGCGGGTTCGGCGCTCACCCCTGCGTTGCTCCCATATATACCCGGAAACGCTTTCTCTATGAAAGGCTGGCTGGCCGGCCTTGGCTGCACAGCCGCCATACTTGGATGGACGGGGAAATACAAAAGAGGGAACAGGCTACTGGCGGCGGGGCATTTGCTGCTGTTTCCCGCAATATCCTCGTTTCTCGCCATGAACTTTACAGGCGCATCGACATATACTTCGCCGTCGGGCGTGAAAAAAGAGATGGAAAAAGCCCTGCCGTTCATTGCAGGCGCGGCGGCGGTGGGCGCGGCACTGACGCTCGGCGTTCATTTTATTGGTAGGAGGAAAACAAAGTGAAACATAGATATTTGAAAGGTGTATCAACACTGGCTTTTGTCGCCGAAAAATGCATTGGTTGCGGGCGTTGCACGGAAGTCTGCCCTCATGGTGTATTTGAAATTGTCGATAGCAAAGCGCGGGTCGCCTATAAGGATTCTTGCATGGAGTGCGGCGCTTGCGCCTTGAACTGCCCGGCATCCGCGCTTGAAGTAAACGCCGGCGTGGGCTGCGCCGCGGCTATTATAATGAGTTGGTTCACAGGCAAAGAAGCGGCTTGCGGATGCCCAGATGACGGTGGCAGCTCCTGTTGCGGGTAGGCATAGGGAAGTCGAACCGACGGGGTTCGACTCTAAGGAACTGACACCGCCAGCCAAGCGTTGCATAGTCTTGTCCTCATTGTCCTGAAACGGGTAAAAAAAGTCCGTCTGGTATTAAGCTACCGGACGGGCTTTTTTATAAACAAGAATTTTACAATGCAATGCTATTAGATTTTACATAGAGACTCTATGATTGCTGATGTAAAATAAAAAAAGGGTAAGGTGGTAACATGTACATCTCAAGAAACAAGACGCTGAAGACTTTGATAGCATGCCTGCTCATGATCGTCGTTGTAGCCGGCATTGTTGGCTGTGGTTCTGACACTACGGACAATTCTCCTGCCGAAAACAGCCCGACGAACTCGAACGCGCAGAGCAGCAACACTCCGGCAAATTCCCCGGCAAACAGCCCAATTCAGGACACACCCCCCGTCGCGAATACCGGCCCCATAACCGTCGTATGGTATCCCAACGAATCGTCGAACACCCACACGGAAATCCGTGATGAAGTCAACAGGCTCATCGAGCAGGCAACAGGCAGAAAAGCAGAGGCAAGGCTGACGACAGACTATACGATAGCCATTGAAGCAATCGCGAGCGGCGCGGCTGATGTTGCGATGGCGATGGGCGCGGTCGGCTACATAGAGGCGCGGAACAGAAACCCGGCGGTCGACGTCATCTTCGTAAACAGCGACGCGAACTGGGGCTTGGACGGCGCCAAATACTTCGCTTGGCTGTGTGTGCCGGTTGAAAACGCGGACGAGTACAGAAGCGGGAGCATTTACGCCATCGACAACATAAGAGGCAAAAAAATGTCCTTTGTTTCAAACAGTTCCACATCGGGATTCAGAGTTCCCACCGGCTCAATCATCTCCTACTTCGCAAGCGACAACCTGACGGAAGACGATTTGATTGAAGGCGGGCGCGATATGTTCTTCCAAGAAGTGTATTTTGGAGGCTCTCATCAAGGCTCTACCGTCAACTTGCTCGCGGGAAACGCTGATGTTGCGGCATTTTGCGACATCGAACTGCAAGCATACATTGAACTCGTATCCGGTGTTGAAAATGAGGTTGGCTCTGTCTACGCAGTCAGAACGGGAGCGGACGCGCCGTTTGACCAATATGAAGGGCGCCAATTTGTCGTCATAGCATCAACGCCCGTATTCAACGGCCCGAACGCCGTAAACCGCAATACTTTGACCGACGCGGAAATAGAGGCTATCGCAGCGCTGTTCACTTCGGAAGAAGTCGCTAGTAATGAAATACTGTTCTTCGACGCGAGTATTGAAGGCGCAATGGGATTGTACAGGAAAAGCGCCAGCTACGGATACGTCCGCACTACGGATTCATGGTACGACCCCTACAGGTAGTTATCAGTTAAGGCATTTATTTCTTCGTAGGGGCGATTATTAATCGCCCGAGACCGTCCGACAATCACCCGGAATTCGGTCATTTGGCGTAGGGCGGGGGTTCTACTCCCGCCGTACCTACCGACAAATTTGCAATGCTGCAGGAGCAGAGCCCCTGCCCTATGAAGGCGTAATAAAACTGTCAATCGTCAGATAGATATAAAAAACGAAAGATGAGTGAGCGAATGCCTGTTTTGGAATTTCAGAACGTAAGCAAAGTCTACAACAACGTAACAAAAGCATTGATCGACGTGTCATTTTCAGTTGAAGAAGGCGAGTTTGTCGCCATCATAGGGCCGTCAGGTTCTGGCAAATCAACCATCCTGCGTTGCATCAACCGCCTGGTCGATGCAACGCAGGGTACTATAACATTTGACGGGCATCATATCACGCCTCCCGACAAATCATTGGAATTGGAGGGGGGCATATCCGAGCAAGCCGACAAGACCTATGCGAGCAGAAGGCAGCTCCGGCAAGTCCGCAAAAAAATTGGCATGATCTTTCAGCATTACAATCTTGTGGACAGGCGCAGCGTCATCGAAAACGTATTGCACGGAAGGCTGGGGCATAAATCGACCGCTGCCGGGGTCGTGGGGTATTATACGGAGGACGAGAAAGAAAAAGCTTTCCAGATCCTCGAGAAGCTTGGCCTCACAGAGCAAGCCTATAAACGCTGCGATGAGCTGTCCGGCGGACAGAAGCAGCGCGTCGGCATAGCCCGCTCGCTCATGCAGGAACCCAGGATGATTCTTTGCGACGAGCCTATCGCTTCCCTTGATCCAAATTCCGCCAAAATCATTATGGACTATTTGAGCATAATCAATCAGACCATGAGCATCACATGTATCGCCAATCTGCATCAGGTGGATGTCGCGATGAAATACGCAAAGCGCATCATTGGCATTACGTCGGGGCAGATCATATATGACGGGCCGCCCGATCAGTTGAGCAAAGAAACGATCCACGAAATATATCAATCAAACGAAGGCGAGTTAATAACAGATGTCAGGTGATCAGACTTCATCCGCGCCAAAGCCAAAAACCCAAACATCGGTGTTTGTGAAAAGAAAGCGGGTTTTCACGCTGTCTTTCCTTGGCGTCATGGCCCTTTTCCTGATTTCTGCCCTTGTTACAAATTTCAATTTGGCGGATGGTTTCTCTTCGATCCCCAAAGCAGTTTCGTGGATAGCGATCAATTTGGTGCCCGACGAAAGGGCGTGGACGAGGATGCCGAATATACTTGCGAAATTGACCGAAACGGCGCTCGTGTCCGTAGCTGTGACAGTTTGCGCGGCGATATGCGCATTTTTCTTCAGCCTTCTCGGCACGCGGACTACCAAAATCAACCCTTGGGTCGGGAGAATCGTCAGGATCATTGCCGCATTTTTCCGGAATGTACCGGATGTCGTGTGGGCTATGCTCCTTTTATTCTCATTCGGGCAAAACGTCCTGACGGGTTTTTTCGCCCTTTTCTTCGCAACGTTCGGTATGCTGACCCGCACTTTCATCGAGACGATCGACGAGGTAAGCGCCTCTTGCGTCGAGGTGCTGCACGCCACAGGCGCAACATATTTGCATACTGTATTTCAGGGCATTATACCGTCATCCATGCCCGAGATCGTGTCATGGGTCCTATATATGATAGAGACGAATATCCGGTCTTCCACACTGATCGGAATGTTAACCGCGACGGGCATTGGCTATTTATTTGACCTGTACTACAAGCGATTGGATTACGGCTCGGCAAGCCTCGTCGTTATATCCATCGTTGTGCTGGTCATTGCAATAGAGTTGATTTCAAATAAAATCAGGAAGGTGATAATGTAATGAGTGAACTTGTCCTTACCGGGAAACCGCCGGTTTTTCCGGACGCGCAAAAAAATATGCATAGGAATCGCGGCGGCAAAATCAAGATATCGGCCAAGTCGAAAAGCGGGTTAGCAATAAAACTGACCGTTTTTATTCTTCTCGGTCTAACGGTATACGCGTTTGCGACCTTTGATTACAAAAACATCGACATGGGCCGAGCGGTTACCATGACTGTCCACAACACCAAGGCACTGTTCGGGCAGCCGCGCCTTAACCACAGCAATCTCGGCGGGTCGCTAAGCGCGCTGCTCACAACCTTTTCCCTCGGCGCCCTCTCGACGATTTT
>Ga0099364_10002924_pt1 | contig 26986 bp, 22 predicted proteins | sample TergutTh196P3_FD_73070 | JGI IMG/M metagenome (GOLD analysis project Ga0099364, IMG submission 73070) | Microcerotermes parvus P3 segment gut microbial communities from Pointe-Noire, Republic of the Congo - Th196 P3 | ecosystem: Host-associated > Arthropoda: Insects > Digestive system > Gut ... | reverse complement strand
ATCGCAATTTACAAATAGGCACGAAATAATTACAATTATATATATATTTTTCATATTCATTTTAAAACAACTCCCCATTTGCTAATTTCCAGCCGTCTTTACCGACTTGCGTGGCAATGGTTTTTAATACATCTAATATTGTTTGTGTTTCAGGGGTCTTTCCATTTTTTAATAATGGCATTACATATTTAACAAGGTCATCAAAATTAGGATTTATATTTTCTCTATTTTTTGTTTTTAGATAAATTAATAAATAATGTTTGACTCTATCGTTAATATCAATGTGTGTTGTAAATCTTGTATTCTTACGCATAAAATATTTTTCTGTATTAAAATCGTAATCAAAATTATCTCGCAATATAGGAGTAACGTCATCGTATTCATTCCTTAAATCAAAGAAAAAACCTGGTATTTCTAAACCTGTTATAATTATAGCATCGTTAATTTGTTCTATTGTTGCACCATCATTTTTAGCAATAATCCCTTCTATTGTTTGCATAAGAATATCAAATGTTTTCATACCAAGTTTTGCTTTAGCAAGAACTTTTGGCTTACGAACTTTTTTAAAATTTATTATTATTTGCCCTGATAAAACAGTGAATGGATTTTTTCGTTTTTTGAAACTTGTTTGTCCGTTATTCTGTGACACTGCTCCTGCATATTCAAAGCCACAACTTTCTGCAGTATCTACAATAATATGCCAAAAAGCAGGGTCTTTATGAGCAAAGACAAAAGAAAGCCATCTATCAAACTTTAACACACGATACATTTCTTTTATACTTTTTGCAATTAAATCTTTATACTCATCTTTTGATTTATTAAGATTGCCACCTTCTATTGCTTCTAATTTATAATCTTTTTCTGTAACTTCTAAATCCAGCCACGCATTCCACATCATAGATAAATCAAGATAAGCAATATTTTTCCCGTAAGGTGGGTCAGTATAAATATAATCCACACTTTCATCTTCTATAAAATTTAAATCTGTTGCCGTGCCTTTTATATTTTTAATATTTTCTATTGTATCTTTGTTAATGTAGTATTCTATATCTTTTTTTGCAGCACTTATCCTTTTATATCTAAGTTCAAAATTAGGCATTAATTCAGTGATATTTGAAGGATTAGGAGCTATTCTATATCCATAGTATTGGAAAGCAGATGTATTACCTGCATTCCTACCTCTAGATGTTGAACTATGATATGTCAAATTTGTTTTTGTTACAAGCCCTGAAAACATTAACATTAATGTTTTTTTAATATTCTTGTTTTTTTGTTTTTTTATAATTGATTTTAGCAATGAAAGTTTTGCCATCTGTTCTTTGCTAAAAAGTTTATCTGTTGTTGGAACACCGGATCCCTTAGGCAAATGTAGAACCTTACATCCTTTATGTTTTTTTAATGTTATTGCTATATCTTTTTTTGTTTTAGGTTCTTTTTTCAAATATTCTTTTTTTACATTTTCAAAAGCATTTGCTAATTCATCAGTGCTTACAGGGGCAATAAGAGAATCTACAAGAAATACTGCAAATGGATTAAGGTCTATATTTATTGCTTTCCTTTCTGTCATTAATGCTTCTACTGCCGTTATTCCACTACCCCCAAAAGGATCTAATACTAAATCGCCCGGTTGTGTATAATTTTTTATATATTTTTGAACTACATTCCATGCTTGCCGTGTGAAATAACCATGAACACCAAAATGTCTTTTTGCTGCTTGTTTTTTTATGGGTATTTCTTTAAGTAAAGGACGATTTAAATAATCAAAATCTTGCTGATGTTTTACTATTATTTTTTGATATATTATATCACTATCTGTTTTAGAACTATTAATAGATAAATACTTTTCTAATAGTTTCCAGTTTGATTCTATATCTTCCATTCTAAAATATAAAACGGGAATATTTCTACCATTCGTTTCATAAACAGCAAATTCAATTCCATTACAGAGAACAAAATATCTACTCCGTATCTCTGGATGCGAAGCATAACAATAAACTTGAGACACATTATCATCATTAATAATTTTTTGCTTCGGAGATTTAGCATCCAAGACCCAAGCATAAAACTCACCTATCTTTATAGCATAATCAGGTATAAGTTTTATAGGAACGTTCCTATTGCTACCTACTTTTAGAAAGGGATGTTCTAATGTTTTACTGCGAACAATATGTTCGTCAGTATAACCCAATTTTTTAATAATAGGCATAACAATAATTTCTCTAACGCTGTCCTCTTTAAAGTTATCATCGTTAGCGATTGCACTAAAATCTATATCACCAAATAGTTCTTGTTTTATATTTTTGTTTTGCATATTTTTATTCTCCATTAAAACAACTCGCCATTTGCTAATTTCCAGCCGTCTTTACCGACTTTTATGGCAATTTTTTCTAATTCTGATAGTATCGTTTGTTCGTTAGGTGTTTTCCCGTTTTTAAGATTTGGCATAACATTTAATACAATATCATCAAAGTTTGGATTTATATTTTCTCGCCCTTTTTCTTGCAAATAACTTATCAAATAATATTTAATCCTAATATTTAAATCTATTTTTGCTGTCAATCTAAATCCTTTTTTAATAAAATATTTTTGACTATTTGTGTCATAATCAAAATTGTCTCGCAAAAGAGGAGTCAAATCATCATAATCTTTTTTTAACTTGTGTAGAAATCCTAATTCTACACCTTTAATGATAACCTCATCATAAATTTGTTCTAATGTTGCACCATTATTTTTTGCTATAATACCTTCTATAGTTTGCATTAGCAATTCTAATGTTGTCATTCCAAGATTTGCTTTTATTAGTGCTTTTGGATTTTTTGTTTTAATAAAATTGATTATCAGTTGTCCTGATAATACAGTAAATGGGTTTTGAATTTTCTTAAAACTTTTATGCCCGTTTTTTTGTGATACAGTGCCTTTATATTCAAAACCACAATTTTCGGCTGTTTCAACTATTAGATGCCAAAATTCAGGATCTTTATGTGCAAAAACAAATGATAACCATCTATCAAATTTCAACACGCGATACATTTCTTTAATACTTTTAGCAATTAAATCAATATATTCTTGTTTTGTTTTGTTATGTTCGCCACCTTCTATTGCTTCTAATTCATAATCCTTTTCTGTAACATCTAAGTCAAGCCAAGCATTCCACATAGTAGATAAATCAAGATATGGAATCTTTTTACCATAAGGAGGGTCAGTATAAATGTAGTCAACTCTTTCATTTTCTATAAAACTTAAATCTGTGGCAGTTCCTTTAATAATTTGAACATTGTCTGTAGTATTTTCATTAACATAATATTCTATATCTTTTTTTGCAGCATAAATTCTTTTAAAACGTGATTCAAAATATTTCAATATGTCCAATTGTTTTGGATGATGTGCTATTCTATAACGATAATATTGAAATGCACCTACTTGAAATCCGCCTTGTGCTTTTTTACCTTCTGCAATGTTTTCATTTGAATGCGTAGATAAATTGGCTTTACTAACAATCCCCGAAAAAATTAACATAAAAGATAATTTTATGTTTTTATCTTTTTGTTTTTTGATAATTGATTTTAATAAAGCAAGTTGTGATAATTGTTTTTTTGTAAATAGTTTTAAAACTGATTTAACATCTGAATTTTTTGGTAATGGAAGATCTTTGGGCAATTTATATTTTTTCAATACAGCATCAATTTCTACTTTAGTTTTAGGTTCTAACTTAATATATTCATTTTTTATTTTTTTAAATGCTTCCTGAAATTTGTTAAAGTCAATAGATGCAAGTAGTGATTGTGTTATAAATACCGCTAATGGATTAAGGTCTATGCTTATCGCTTTTCTTTCTGTCATCATTGCTTCTATTGCTGTTACTCCTGTGCCACCAAAAGGGTCCAAAACTAAATCGCCCGGTTGTGTATAATTTTTTATATATTTTTGAACAACATTCCATGCTTGCCGTGTAAAATAACCATGAACACCAAAATGTCTTTTTGCTGCTTGCTTCCGAACAGGTATCGGCTTAAGCAAATGACGATTTTTATAATCAAATTCTTCTTTGCGTTTAGCAGCAGTAGGCACAGATTTTATGTTATCTTTTATTCTAAAACTATCACGAGCAATATATTCCGACAACTCATCCCAATAATTTTCTATATCTGCAATTTGAAATTGCAATAGTTTTGTGCGTTGAAGGTCTGTCCTATATAAAGCAAATTCTATACCATTACACAATGCAAAATAAGGACTACGTATAGAATCGTGTGAAGAATATGAAAATGCTTGTTCTACATAATCTACACTATTGATGTTCTTTTGTGGTGATTTTGCTTCTATAACACAAACAAAATTATCATCTATTTTTATAACATAATCGGCATAAATTGTAGAACGCTGTTTTTTACTTCCACTTTGAACCTGAATACCTTTTTCAAGAATAATATCTTGTGTAGTATAACCAAGTTTGTTCAAAACTGGAAGAATAACAAACTCCCTAACGCTTGCTTCTTTAAAGTTGTCATCGTTAGCGATTGCACTAAAATCTATATCACCAAATAGTTCTTGTTTCATATTTTTGTTTTGCATAATAACTCGTTAGCAACTATTTTTTTCTAATATTTCCTTCGCTAATGCTAAATAATTGACTGCACCTGAACATTCCGCATCATATAATATAATTGGCTTCCCGTGACTTGGTGACTCTGCTAATCGAACGTTTCTGTGTATAATAGTATTAAATGTCATTTCTTTAACATATTTTTTTATGTCTTCTACTATTTGAGCCGACAATCTTAAACGAGAATCATATTGAGTCAACAATACGCCTTCTATTTCAAGATATGGATTGGTTGTTTCCCTGACGATAGAGATTGTCTTAAATAATTTTGCTAATCCTTCCATCGCATAATACTCACACTGAACGGGTATTAAAACTGAATCAGCCGATGTTAATGAATTAAGCGTCAACAAACCAAGTGATGGCGGACAATCTATTACTATATAATCAAAATTATCTCGTATCTTATTTAACTTACTTTTCAATACTTTTTGCCTTTCATCTAAATTAACCATTTGTATTTCTGCACCAACGAGATTGATATGTGATGGCAAAAGATGTAATAACGGCATTTCTGTTGGCAGTATTGCTTCTTCTATTGCAAGCCCGTCAATAAGAACTTCATATATTGTTTTATCTAAATTGTCTATATCCACCCCTACGCCTGATGAAGCATTTGCTTGCGGGTCTATATCCACAAGAAGAACCTGTTTATCAAATGCGGCAAAAGATGCCGAAATATTGATTGCTGTAGTTGTTTTCCCAACGCCGCCTTTCTGATTGGAAACTGTAATTATTTTTGCCATAATTGTATTTAATAAGTTTTTATATGCAAAAATACGTTTTTTTTATGTAATTTTCAAATGGCAACTTCTATTTCCTATAAATATTATACCACACTTTACACATTAATACTTATCAGTTAAAGTATGTTTAGCACAGGAATTATTCCCGTGTTAAAGAGTTAGTGTTATACTCTTCTCTGTTATAAATTGTGATTTATTTTATATTAAAATTTTGAAAAATAAAAACAAGCGATTTTATTTTTATAAAAAAAAATATATTTGTATGTTATAATTTTAAAATACAAGGATATTGAGATGAAAATACTTAATTTATTTGTTTTGTTTTTGTTTTTTTCTGCATCAGTTATGCTAGCAGAAGAAACTTATATTGGTGTTGCTGGTCGCGGCGACATCAATGAAGGAGCATCGTTTGAAATGTTCCACGGGAACGATGAAAATGGAATATATACCCATTTCATCTCCGAAGATGATGAATGCAATATATATGTTTATTGCAAGCATTATAGCTGTATGCCGTTTATTAAAATTGCAGGCAACATTATTCACACTGCCAATAAGTGTGTCATTAAAGTTGAAGCAGAAACGTGGGAAATGCTCTACATAGATAATCAAGGTTTGCTTGAAGTGGGCGACTATGATGATTATGTCGGTACGTGTTCGCTAACTACGTTAAACGATAATGCAGAAATGCAAGTGTTCTATGGCGAGGATGAAAACGGAAAATTCACTCGTTTTATGGATGTAGAAAACACAACAACTATCATTCTAAAAGGAGAACATTATAGGCAGTTTCCTGATAATTTTAGTAGTATTGCTACTGCAACGAATTGCCATTTAATTATGGTTAGCACAGATGGTTATTGGAAAATAGAATCTGCTCATAATTTCGGTATGTTAGAATTGCGTTAATAATTGATATTAGTGCTATAATATGTAAATGAATACCCATAACGTATATTTTTAAAATAATAGAGAATTTATAAAAATATTCTGTGTTCTGTTATGCCGAATTTAATACGCATCATCTACTAAAAAAGAAATAGATACCGCATCAAATTCACCATAACATTTTTATATCCTTATCTTATTTTAAATGTTGCTAATGTGATGATTGCTAAAATTACTGCTACAATGTAATATCTTATAACTATCTTGGATTCGTGTATTTTTTTCTTCTCAAAATGATGATGCAAAGGTGCAATAAGGAATATTCTGCGTCCTTGTCCGTATTTCTTTTTAGTATATTTGAAGTATGCAACTTGCAATATTACTGATAAAGTATTAACAAAAAAAATACCACCAAGAATAGGAAGTAAAAACTCTTTTTTTAATAATACACATAAAACACCAACCGCACCTCCCAACGCCAAAGAACCCGTATCACCCATAAAAACCTGTGCAGGATAACTATTATACCATAAAAAACCCAAAGCACCGCCTACCAAAGCAGCACAAAAGATAGTAAGTTCAGCAGTCCCATTTATATGTATAATATTTAGATAATCAGCAAACTCAAAATGTCCCGTAATGTATGCAATAAGCAAAAGTGTTAAAACAACTATTCCAACAGTTCCTATTGCAAGCCCATCCAAGCCATCGGTAAGATTAACTGCATTTGACGTTGCAGTTATTATAAAAATTACAACAGGAATGTAAAATATGCCAAAATCAAAATTAATATTTTTTGAAAAAGGAACGGTAGTTAATGTATTTATATTATCAAAATTGCTCCCAAATAAATCAGGGAAAAAGTATATTACAGAACCGACAATAAGTCCTACAAATATCTGTCCGACAAGTTTATATCTTCCTATAAGTCCTTTTTTATATTTTTTAACTACTTTTAGATAATCATCTAAAAAGCCGATTCCCCCGAGTAATAATGTAGAAATAACAATTAGTATAACAAAAATGTTTTCTATATTTGCCCATAATAATGTTGGAATAATGACGGCATTTAGTAGTATTAATCCGCCCATTGTGGGTGTTCCTGCTTTTGATGAATGATTGCCGACACCTGTTAATTCGTCTTTATATTGTTCTTTTAGTTGATATTTTTTTAATTTATTTATGATAGGTTTGGCGAACAAAACACTAATAATTAGTGCAGTTATAGCCGCTCCGGCTGTGCGAAATGTTATATAAGTAAAGACACCAACTCCTGGCGGTGAAAACAATTCTTTTATTAAATCTATTAAATATATTATCATTTTTATATTATTGCGACATTAAAATAACAAAAATTATCGTCATACTGAACTTATTTAGGCACCTCCTAATTAAAATATGTAGATGCTAAAATGAGTTCAGCAAGACGATATTTCTTTTACCTGTCCTGCTAAACTCATTTTGACACCCCTTATTTTACTATGTTTAGACGCTATTTAATCTTAAATTATGTAAAAATTACACATTTTTTAATACAAATAACATATTTATTTTGTCGGACTAAACTTATTTCATATCCTGTTTATATATATTTTAATTACATATCAAATACTTTTTGCTTATTAATAATTTCTTTAATGCTTGTATCCATATCTTCGAAAATACGTTCTTTAATTGCCACAAAATCATCTATTTTTATAAAAAATATATCATCGAATAACGAATTTTTTCTATATTTTTCTGCTAATTTACGTATATCATTAAACTTCTTGCCGACTATTTCACTGCTTGATGTATTTAATTTAGCAAATGCAGAACTATTAGCATAAATTATGGTTTGTGCATCGCCAACAATTATTATCCCTTCTGCATAACTATCTAATAATATTTCATATAAATTAAAACCCGATGCAAGTTTTTCTATATAATTTAATTCATCCGTAACATCCTCAAAAACTTCCACATTTCCTACTACTATGCCATTTATATCTTTAATGTATTGTGCTTCAACTGTATACATCTTGCTACTATGTTGAAAATACTTTTTAGAACTACCTAAAGGTATTGAATTGACAGCACATGCCTCAGTATCACAAATTTCTGTATTCCATATCTTACGACAACGCTGTCCTAAAACTTCTGCTCTATCTGTGCGTCCTAAAAGAGATAATCCTGCTTTATTTAAAAATGTTAAATTTTTATTAACATCTGATGCACTAACAGGAATAGGAATTGAATCTAAAAGATATTCATACCATTGTGATTTAAGCATTATATCTTCTTTTAAGTTTTTTTCTGTTTCCATAGTTTGCTTAATTTTATTTAACATATTGATAAATGTTCTTGTCAATTCGCCTGTTTCATCTTTGGATTTACTCATAGATAAATCTACATTGAAATTGCCTTTTGTTATTTCTTTTCCTGCTTTTATAGTTTGTCGCAATGATTTACTAATACCTTTTATTATTACAAAAGATAGCACAGATAAAAGAATTATTACTATGATTGTAGTTACTTGTAGCATTTGTATTGAAGAAGACACTATTTCTTTAGATTCATCAAAACAAAAATCTAATGATATTTCGCTTAGATAATCCATATAAATTTTTATAGATTCTAATGAAGCGTCTACTAATGTTTTGTATTCGCCGACTCTATATTCTGCATATTCGTCCCATTTTTGATCATTAACTAATTCAATGAGTTTGAAGCGTGCTTGACGAGATAATATTAATTTTGCGGCGAAATCACGTATGCGTTCTATTTCTGCATATTGCATATAAGTATTATTAATTTGATGTTCTAAAAAATCAACGTCATTGTTAATTTCTATAGTTAATAACAGAATAGTATCTGTTAATTTTTTAACTTCAGTTGCATTATCTTTATTTATAAAATAAAGTGCGTTTTGAGCAGTAATCTTTTGCAAATTAGTTGAAATATTAGAGGCAGTTTTATAATTTTTTATTTGAGCATTTCCTAAATGTTGGAAAACATCTTGAAATTTATATAAATTGATGTATGCAATAACTACGCAGATAATAGTAGAAAGTAGCCCTATAATTGCTATTAATACAATTTTAAATGTAATTTTCATATTTGTAATAAGATATTTTAATTAACACATTGCAAAAATAGTAAAAAAATAGAAAACTCCGAACAAAATCTTGTTATGCCGAACTTCTTTCAGCATAATTATATGTAAAAAAAGTTATTTTGCATTTTATAAAGTAATTTATGTAGTTTAATGTTATGAATAATTTAGCAAAATTAAAAATTGGGGTTATATTAATTGCTGTATTTTTTAGTTCTATATCGGTTTTATATGCCTCTAATGACACTACCGAGTTTGCAATGACCAAAGATGAATATATTATTAAAGTGTTGTATGAATTTAAAGAACTTTGGGAACCCGCAGATACTCTTATCAAAATGATGGAAGCAAATGAACTTACAGAAGATTATAAAGAATATCTGTTTAATTATTGTAAAACTGCCATACGCCACGTCTTTTTAGAAAATTTTAAAGAAGAAATTGAATCAATAGCAATTCACTTTGAAGTCGGTAGTTCCACCTTAACCGATAGCAGTAAGAAAGTTTTAGATGACATTATTCCAACTTTAAATTATCTAATGGCAGATAGCAATTATGATAAAGAAATACTAATTTTAGGTTACAGAGATAAATATATTCCTCAAGAAGAAGATAATTTTATTTCTTTACAGAAGAGAATTTTTAATCAAATTTATGAAGATATAACAGACGATGAAAAAAATGTTATAAGTAGAACAATAGAAGTTTATAATTATTTAATAGATAATGGAATAAACGAAGATTTATTTATAAATCCGTTAAATCTACTTGAAGAAGGTTATATACATTCTCTATACGATAGAAGTGAGTTTATACTACATATGTATTGGAATGAATATTTAGATACAAATCAAGAAAGGAATGGTTCTGTTAGGTTTTATTTTTTTAAATTCGAACCTAATATAAAGATGCTATTTGAAGATGAGTTTGATTATAATATTGAATATGAAGAAGATTAAAAAATGTCATTCCGAATTTATTTTTGCATAACGTTTTTAGAGGTTACAATAAAATTATTCAAAATTCCTTCTATAATTATTAATTATATCTAAAAATGCATCTATACGAGTATTTATACCTGCATCTGCAGAATGCGAATCTAGTTCCAATGTTAAAGAAGGTTTGTTCCCCATTATATTATTAAATGTATTCAACAACATAGAATCAGGCGCACAAGAAAAATTAGTAATATATATCGCAAAAAGATTTTTATTTTCTTTAACAAGTTCTGCTATTCTAATGATTTTATGTCCTATTTCCCAATACATCCTATCAACTTTATCATATCTACTAATATCTATCATATCTATTGGTATCACTCTAATTCCTTTTGAAGCAATTTTTTTATGGATACCTTTATTAGCAAGATTAGAAGTAGAATTATATGTTCTACCGAATAAAATTATTGTAAGTTCGTTAGAATTTATTGCTTCATTGCCGATAGAATATAACTTTTTTTGAACTTCTTTTTGTTTATTTATTGCATCAAAATAGGCATCAATTATAAATTGTTCGTCTTTTATTCCAACTTTATTGGCAATTTTTATAAAAGAATTAACTTCTTTTTCATACCCATTGTTAAAGTTTAAAGATGTAGCAATAATTTTATCGGATATATTAAATTCTTTGAATGCCTGCTTTAAAATATAAGGTTCGCCCGTAACAAAAGCACACGCACAATTAAAATCTAATCTCTGTATTTCATTTTTTTCTGCATCCATTTCAAAAATTGCAGGAACAAAATAGTAATCTATCATATCATTTTTGGTAGTTATTAAATCATAAAAAAGCATTAGTGAAAGTTGCATAGGATAGCAAAATTGTGAAAATTCATAATTTAATCCCTTTATATTTTGATTTGCTGGAATAATTATTTCGCAACCAATATTACTGAAAAAGTGATAATACAAAGGAAAAAGATTATGCGTATAAAAAGAATTGTTGATGCCAATTTTTACTTTCTTCATAATTTAGCAAAAATACGCATTTTTTTTAATATATAAAACACCCGTTATGCTGAACTTATTTCGTAATTCCCTTGCATATAATTAGTAGATTCCGAAACAAGTTCGGAATGACATAACATTTTATTTAACAAAAAAAAATGTATTTTTGTATTTTATATAATGTCTTTTAAATATTTACAATGTATTTTTTTATGAGTAATTTATGCCAAAAACTAAATTAAAAGTTAATGCAGATTTGTCATTAATCAAATCTCAATAAAAAAAATGAAAGTTTTTCAAGGTATACGTCTTTATGCTGTCTACCAATAATAGTGCTACTTGGACTGGTCCCTTATTAGCAGAAATAATAAAAAAAATGTTTTAATATTTCTTATAGCAAGACCTATATTTACAAGTTATTATCGGATTTAGGTTACAGTTATCAGAAGGGCAAGGGGTATTATACTGAGGCATCCGATAGAAGCAAGGAAATAGCATCTATTATATAAAAACCTGATTATTAATTTGTTTTAGTGTGTTCTTATTTTGTGTAGAAGATACAAAAACGGTTATTAGTAATACAGCATTTTAAAATATAATATGCAATTTTAATAATGAGCAATAAAAAATTTCAAAAAACTGATATATTTAATTGGTTCGGCAATGCAGCACCTATACAGCTGTTATAGATATGGAACATACGCATACAATACTCTTTGTCCCTTTTATCTAAATCACAATTAATTAATCGTAAAGCGTTCAATCTGTTAGTTGCAATATCATAAAGCATAGTGCTTTGCCAACATTTAAGATAATTTTGTTTATTTAATTTGTCGCCATAAAAATATATAGAACTAATGTCAATAGAGTAATCATCAATAATTTGTCCTATTTTTGTTTCTATTGCTTCAGAAATATCGTTCTCATCGGCACAATATTCTATGCCTATAACCTTTTTATTTGTAATAATAATAAACTCAAAAATATTATTTATTAGTTGAACTAACATTGTCCGTTCAGGCATTGCATCAATATAATTATACATATAACTATTTATTGCCGATATAGGTGCGGGATTAATATCGTAAATTTGATGTTCTAATATTTTTCCTATATTGTCTATTGCGAGTATTATTTCTTTGCTAATAATAAAAACTAATTCCATCTGATTTTCTAAATGTAGTGGAATTGATTTTATCCTAAAATCTGCAACATTTTTATCGCTATAATGCTGCTTTATAGATAGGTCAACTAATTTAAGAAAATTGTTTCTGTCTATAACACTGCCAGGAATATTTGTTGAAATATAATAATCTGTCCCTAATGTAACAAAAATATGCGAAATGCTAAACTGCTGTAAAATTTCCTTTATTTCTTTAATTGCTACGTTAGAGTTTTGAGTTATAATTTGCTCATTTAAATTGATAGGTTTGCTTATTTTTTTAATATATATTAGTTTGTAAAAGTATTCTTTTTTTTCTAAAACAACTAATAAAGTGCTATTTTTAGTAATATATAATGATGCAATTATTTTATTTTCCATAGTTTAATTATTTTTATAATTTTTTACAATTAATTGTTTTATAGTTGCAATCCGATTTGTTAGCGTGGTTGATTCGGTTGGTATATTTACTTTTTTTTATGATGATATAAAAATATTTTTTTCATACTTTGCAAATAGAAAAAGTGGACCCGGAGGGACTTGAACCCCCGGCCAACGGATTATGAGTCCGTTGCTCTAACCAACTGAGCTACAGGTCCTATTTCAATTTTCAAATATCAATTTTATTTACAAATACACAGTTGCAAAATATAAAATACAAAAATAACTTTTTTATTTCTAATTTCCAAATTCTTTATTTTAGGTTACTTTTCTATATTGCAAAATATAAAATACAAAAATAACTTTTTTATTTCTAATTTCCAAATCCTTTATTCATTTATTGAAAAAAATGTAAAAAAGATAAAAATAATTAGGAAAAAATTATTAACATTTTGTTTTTTATAGTAATAATTTAAAATAAAATTATTATATTCCAAAGAACTATTTTTTCTTATTATGCCGATTTGTTTCGGCATCTCCTTATTTTTTCATTACAACCTTTCTGACCATTAATTTACCATACATTATTATAAAAAAAATACAAATATAAGGAAGTATTTATATAATTCACAAATAAGATAAACTAAAAAATTATATTTTTTCTTATATCGGTGCTTGATATATCTATGTTCGGGTTGTTTAATTCTATGTAACCATTAGTAAATATATGTTCAAGCAGTTCTTTATTGTTATATTCGCTACGATTGGCAATAACAATTTTCGCAATATCTAAAATCATTTTATAATCCTTCCACTCACTAAAATTAATAGCAGCATCATACCCAATTAGCAAAAAAATATTTGCACCATTGTATTTGTTTTTATAATAATTTAGCGTATCAACGGCGTAAGAAACAGGATTGGAATTGTTTATTTCATATAACGATATTTGTATTTTTTTTATTCCTTTGATATGTTTTTCAATAATTTTTATTCTTTCATTATCGGTATATAAATTATCTTTATAAATCTTAAAAGGCGAACATTTAGCAGGCACAATAAAACATTCATCTAACGAACATTTTTCAATAAAACATTCTACAATAGTTAGATGCCCTATATGAAATGGGTCAAATGTCCCGCCGAATATTCCAATATTTTGCATAATATTATAAAAATACGTTTTTTTGAAAAACAATACACTATATTTTAATAAGTAATGATGACCTCTAAAAACGTTATGGCGTGCCTGTTTCGGCATAACATTTTCCTTGCTAACTATTCTATGCTAACGAGTTCTACCTCGAAAGTTAAATCTTTATCTGCTAATTTATGATTAGCATCGAAGACAACACTATTTTCTTTTATTTCTATAACTTCAACATTTACTACCTGACCTGGTGCTAATTGGAGTTGCATAATATCGCCGATTTCTAATTTTAAATCATCAGGTATATTTTCTTTTTGAAATTCTATTATTAAGTCGTTGCTTCTGTGTCCGTAGGCATCAGCAGCGGGAATAAATATAGTTTTTCGTTCCCCCAGCGACATTCCTATAACACCATTATCAAAGCCCGGTATTACCGTTCCCCCGCCGACAACAAACTCCAATGGTTCTCTTTCAAAGGACTCATCAAACACGCTTCCGTCTGATAGAGTTCCTTTGTAGTGTATTTTTATTTTACTATTTTTTTGTGCTGTAATTATTCTTCCTCCTCGTCATACCAATCTTCTTCATCGTCATATTCGACTTCTAATTGGTTGCCATCTTTATCAATATAAATTTCTTCATCTTTTAATCGGACTCTTGCCATTCCGCCACTAAAATCATTAGCAAAATCATAATTTAGTGGAATAACAACTTTGCCCGTTTTATCAACGAAACCAAATTTATTATTTTTTTTGACTCGTGCTACTCCTTCTTTAAAATCGTACACATCGTCATAATCAATGCGAACAATTTTCTTTCCTGTTTTATCAACGAAACCAAATTTATCATTTAGTTTCACCTTAGCAGCACCGTTTTTAAAGTCGCTGGCAGCATCATATTCAAAAGTAATAATTATATCACCTTCTTTATCTACGAAGCCCCATTTATCATCTGATTTTGCCCTTGCTAAATTTTCACTAAACTTACCGACAAAATCATAATCGCCCTTCCAACTTTGCGAAGAAGCAAGCGGACTGCTTATAAAAATAATAATTAAAGCAATCAGAACAGCATTAATAACTGCAGAATTAAATAAATGTTTCTTTTTCATAAAAAAACTCTTAAATGTTATTGCAAAAATACAAAAAAATAAATAAAATATATTAAATAAGAAGATAACAAAATAACAAAATAAATTCTAATTGATAATGTTTGCTCGGATTTGCTAAAGTTTTTTACAATTTCTATAAAAATTAGAGCATTGCTAATTTATTTTGCTGTTACGGAGTTTTAGTTAAATGTTTTTTCAGCATTTCTACGTCGATGGCAATTTCGGGCAATTTTCGTAGATATGCTTCTATTTTGAATGCTTGCAGTCGTTCTTTGGCGGGAGCGCCGTGGTATATCCCTTTATCTTGTAATGATTTAGATACGCCAGATTGTGCGGTAATTATTATGTCATTGCCTAATTCTATATGTCCGGCTATACCTACTTGTCCTCCCAATCTATTGCGTTTGCCTATTTTAGAACTTCCGGCTATACCTACTTGTGCTGCTATAGCAGTGTCTTCGCCGATAGAACAGTTATGTCCAATCTGCACTAAATTATCAATTTTAACTCCGCTTTCAATTATCGTGGAATTAAGCAAAGCACAATCTATTGTAGTATTTGCACCAATTTCCACATCATTTCCTATAATAACGTTTCCAATTTGGGGAATTTTATCGTATTTTCCATCATACGATTCAACAAAACCAAAACCATCAGCACCAATAACCGCCCCCGAATGAATTATACATCTGCTGCCAATTTGGGTGTCATCATAACAAACAACATTAGAATGTATTTCCGTATCATCACCAATCATAACATTGTCGTATAATATAACATTAGGATGCAATATGACATTATTTCCAAGAACACATTTCTCTCCAATAACACACCTCGCACCAATTCTCACATTATTAGGAATTTTAGACGATTGTGCTATTATTACAGAACGGTGTATTTTATAATCGTTGTTTTTATTCGATGCTGCAACAACATATTTTAGCAGCGTTACCATAGATAAATAAGGATTTTCTGCTTCAATATATGCTTGATTTGGCTTTGGAACATTAACATACCCTTTGGGAACAATAATGCACGTTGCGTAACAATCTTCCATATATTTTTCGTAATTAGTACTTGAAAGGAAAGATATTTCGCCTTCTTTTCCGTTTTCTATTTTGCCTAAATTAGTTATAACTAAACTATCAGAACCGATAATATTTCCTTTAATTATATTAGCAATTTCGCCTGTTGTGAATTTTATATTTACTTTCATTTTATTTTTAGTTTATAAGAAATACAAAAATAAGATTTTTTATAAAAAATGTATTTTTGCAATACTATGATTAAAACTTTTGATACAATACATAAAAATAAAAAACTAATATGCAAAATGACAAATAACCAATTCCCTATGCTAACTATTATTCTAAATGTTTATGTCACAGAATAAGTAAATACAAAAGTAAGGAAAAGCAAAGGTTATCTTATTGTCTATTTTCTTTTCCATAATAATCAATTCTCCAATCATTCTTTTTTAACATTTCTATTGTCACTATTAGTTTGTAGTATAATTTGTTTTTGCGAATTTCTTCCCAAGTGTAATCTCTAACAGTTTCTAATTTAATGACAAAAAAATATCCTTTCTTATCTTTATTAGAAATAAAAAAACTGTTTCTAAATCCACGTTCATAGTACCTTCCGCTGGAATCAGGAAATATAATATCAGAACTACAATATTCTATTCCCCAAATGGTATCATACGAAATTATTGTCTCATACAAAATTATTTTTCCTACTTCATCAAATTGTAATTGAAATGGGTCTAAATTTCCAATATAGTAATCTACACTATCAATGTTATTATATCTTGCGTAACAAATTAATATTGTGTCATTTGTATGATTTTTTATTGAAAAACAAACTACAGAATCAAAGGGACAAGCAGTAAAAAATAAACATACAGGGATCATTGATAACAAAAACACTTTTTTCATACAATTGTTCACTTTTTTACAAAAATAAGGATTTTTTTTGTATAATTTTTTATATCTTCACGCCTAAATTAAAATATACTGTGTAGGGACCGAAACGAATGTATTTTAAGATGTCGTTTTCTTTTATAAAATTGAATGCTCTGCCGACCGAAAAACTTGCTGGACCTATTGCAGTAAGTAATGAATAAGATATGCCAAAACCTTGCTTTAATGTAGATATTTTTATCTGTTCGGGCAATTCCCATATATCGCCTAAATCATACCTTGTTCCCCAATAACTATCAAATCCAAGTATAGATAAATAATTCGGAAGTTTATATTTGTAATCAATACTAAATCGGAACATTTGTCGTCCTCTTTCTTGATGTTCTTTAAAGCCAAAAAAGTTGTCTTGTCCGCCAAGCGAAAAATATTCAGGATAAGGCAATGTTCTATCGCCGATTCCAAAATATAAGGACGGACTTAATGTATGCTTCATAGCACTATTATTAGTTATATTGGTTTTCAAAAATGCTTTTATTTTCGTAAATTTAGTATAATCGTTTATTGAAAATAGGTTTGTTTCTAATGAAATATCTATTACACCACCGCTTGTAGCAAAAAAAGGATGTTCTTCGGTGTCATATTTTAATGAAATACCAAATAAAGATACATTATTATTTCTATCTTCTGTTCCTTTAAATAATTGATTTTCTAAACGATATGTAAGATTAATGATACCATTATTTTCTATTCGCGAACCAATTCCAAAAAGGAAGCCACGCCGTTTAATGTAATTTGTATCAACTATTTCATAACTAAAATTACGTTCTTCTATAGATTTTTCATAAATATATAAATTATGCCAATTATAATACGCACTTATATGAAATGCAAGCGGCAAATCAAAAAAATTAGAATTAAATAAACTAATTGCAGCAAACTGATGGATATTACTAATTCCTAATTCTAAAAGTGAGTTGTTGTTTTTACTTCCGATACCTTTTGTTAGAAAATCTATACCAAGCCGAACAATGTTCTCATTATCTAAATTGCCTGACAAACGTAATGTTTGATTACCTTCTTCTATTGCTTTTATAACCATTGTATAATTGGGTTCTGTATAATAATTTTCATTCAGAATTATTTCTATACTAACCTCTTTATATATATTATTATCTTCCAAATAATTATAGCAATCCATCAACTTTTTTTTAGTAAGTGTATCACTAATTTTCATTGGAAAGTCCTTTTTTAACACTTTTGAATAATCAAGAATTTGTTCATTATTTATAGTTAATTGGAAGTCATTTATAACAATACTATGCGTTTTATTAGATATTTCATCAGTTAAATAATTGCCTAAATTAGTATTAAAATTAGATTCAGATTCAGATATATCTTCTTCTACCGAACCTGCATAAAGAAATGTTTCGTCTGCAATAGTTTTGGCTATATATTCAATAAAATTATTTGTATCATAGTTGCTATTTTGCATAAACCACTTGTTAAAATTATCAACCATTATGCTATTTTTTATATCAGAAATTCTATTTATTGTTTCCTCATAACCTACCTGTATATAATCGTTGATATTAGAAAAGTTTAAGTAATTAGTCGTTTTATCGTTATCATCATCGTTAAAATCGTATTTGATATGTATATCAGCAAGTTTAGCATCATTTTTTGCAAAATGATTCATTGAAATAGTTAAAACTTGGTCTGCAATAACAATAGGATTTCTTAAAGCATCGGGCTTATATATAGGCGTAGTAGCATCAGAGGCAATAATAATTATGTTATTAAAAGAAGAATCTGTTTTAAAATCTTTAACAAATCTCACAGGCAAATTAGCCATAATACCACCATCAACAAGTATTAAATTATTTATTCGCACAGGAGTATAATAGCCAGGAATAGATATAGAACCTTTAATTATTTGCGTCAAATCACCTTTACACAAAGCAACACTCTTGCCACTTGCTAAATCGGTAGCAACTGCCCTAAATGGTATTTGCAAACTATCAAAATCATTTATGTAATAATAATCAGTATTTATAATGTAATTACGCAGAAATTTATTAAGCAAACTACCTTTTGATATTGCTTCAGGCGGAATAAACTTAAAGTTATTAAATTGAATAGAAAGAATAGATTTATCTTCAATTTCCTTTTCATAATAGAAAACCTTTTTTCTATCATTTTCATATCCAATTTTCATAAACTTATTCCAATCAATGTCCTTAAAAATGCTATCTATTTGATTCGCATTATAACCGACAGCATATAATCCGCCAATAATAGCCCCAATAGAAGTTCCGATAATATAATCGGGTTTGATATTATGTTCTTCTAATGCTTTGAGCATCCCGATATGAGCAGCACCTCTTACTCCTCCACCACTAAGAACTATTGCTATTTTGGGATTATCGCCAGCAAGACACCTGCTGTGCAATATAACAAACAAAAAGCATACAATAACATTTTTTTTCATAATAATTGCAAATATAACGATTTTAGGCGTATATTTTTTATATATAAAAAACCTTATTTTTGTTTATTCTAAACAATTATTATAACTTATATGGAAAAACTTATTATCACTGCCGCTATATCAGGTGCAGAAGTTACAAAAGAAATGAATCCTGCCGTTCCTTATAAAATAGAGGAATTTGTGAAAGAATCCAAGTCGGTTTATAATGCAGGAGCAAGCATAATACATCTACACGTCCGCCATGATGACGGCACTCCTACGCAAGATAAAGAACGCTTTCGTATTATTATTGATGCAATTAAAAATGAATGTCCTGATGTTATTATACAGCCATCTACAGGTGGTGCAGTAGGTATGTCAAACGATGAACGGTTGCAACCCACAGAATTATTGCCTGAAATGGCTACTTTAGATTGCGGAACACTAAATTTTGGTGGCGATGAGATATTTGAAAATACTGAAAATACTATAAAGTATTTTGGCAAAAGAATGATAGAATTAGGTATCAAGCCCGAGTTAGAGGTGTTTGATAAAAGTATGATTGATATGGCATTGCGTTTGGCAAAAAAAGGTTTTATTCAATCGCCGATGCATTTTGATTTTGTTATGGGGGTAAATGGCGGAATTACGGGTGAATTGCGTGATTTTGTATTTCTGCGTGGTAGTATTCCTCCTGATGCTACATATACAGTAGCGGGCATAGGAAGATTTGAATTCCCGTTAGCGGTTGCAGCAATTATTGATGGTGGACATATTAGAGTGGGCTTTGAAGATAATCTTAATATATCTAAAGGCGTATTAGCAAAATCTAATGGCGAGTTAGTTGATAAAGTTGTTCGGTTGGCAAAAGAATTCGGCAGAGAAATAGCAAATCCAACCGAAGCAAGACGCATTTTAGGATTGAAACAAAGATAAGATATGTTCCTACCGTGTTAGTAAAAGTAGCAGGAATTTGAACAACGTCATCTACATTAACTGGATTTATAGTGGTTAACAAATCACCATTTGAGTTATATAACTCATACTCTACTGCTGTAATGCCACAGGCATCTATGTAATCTTGCACAAGATTTATATAAGCAGAGCCAGTTGTAGGATTAGGAAATAATATGGCTTTATCGCCATTGTAATTATTGCAGTTAGATACTGCAAGCCATTCATAGTAATATTCTATTTCTATGGCATTGCACAAAATATAAAAATGACTGGTGTCATCATTATAAATGTGATAATAATAAACAGTTGCACCTATATAACCCTTGCCATAGGGTTTGTAGTGTCTGGAGTTTCACCGCTAAAAATGAATATATCAGAAACTTGTGGTAAAGATGATGTAGGGTCCGTTACTCCTGCTGCCAAACTATTGTCAAGCATTGGAGAACCACTGCCACAATAAAGATGACCATAGCAAAAAAATATATTGAAAACAAGAATATACCCTTTATCATTGTTAGCAATTTGTTTATAAATTGCTAACAATAGAGAATAATGTATTTTAAAAACTTAATTTATTTCATTTTAGATTATATATTAGTAGCAACAAAACGCCATTTAACTTCTCTATATTCTGCTGTTGCATAACTAATTCCTATACGTTCTGTTGTTATATATTCTGCTTTAAAGTTATCATCTTCTAACCAAATATTTTCTGAAGTTATTAAGTTTTCATAATTAAGATGTTTAGTTATTTCCAACTTTTTTGTTAGTTTACCTGGACCATTAAATCCTTCAACGCCTCTAATTAAAACTGCTTCGGGAAAATCTTTTTCACCACTTACGATATTTAATAAATAGTGAACGCCATAACATAAATAAATATATGTTATTCCGCCTTCTTCATACATTACTTTTGTTCTATTTGTTTTACCTTTATGGGCGTGGCATGCGGTATCATTTTCGCCGTAATATGCTTCTGTTTCGCTTATTCTTAATTTAATTACGTTATTATTTATTTTTCTGCATAGCAATTTACCGAGTATTTGAGGTGCTAAATCTATTGCAGGAATGGTATAAAAATCTTTTTGTAATCGTTTCATTTTCATTTTATAATTTTGCAAAAATAAGGAAGATATATATAATTATTAAACCTTTTCCCGAAAATTTTTATTATATTGCGTGGTATTAAATAAATAATTAATGAAATTGTATGAAATGTATTAACAAAATCGCTTTTTGTATGCTAATTATGTTAGCAGCAACGCAATTAGAAGCTAAAAGAAACTTCACTTTTAATGATGCTATGAAGTTTGAATTGCTTCGTTCTCCTCGCACATCTAATGATGGTTCTTGGTTCGCATTTGAAGCAAAACAAGATAGAGGTGATTTTAGAGTTTGTATCTATTCTGCTGATGATACAACTAAATTTAATGTTCCGAATGGACGAGGAACTAATTTTTCTAATGATTCCAAATGGGCTGCAATTACTATTACGCCATCAAGTATGGAATCAGAAAATAAAGAGAAAAAGAATAATAAGTTAAAACTAATTAATCTTCAAAATAAAGAAGAATTTGATGAAGATAATTTAACTAACTTTACTTTTTCGGAAGATTCTAAATGGCTTGCATATAGAATTAAATTAGATGCTCCGCCGAAGCCCGATAAAAAAGATAAATCGGTCGGAAGTCCGATGAAGTTAAAGCATCTTGCATCGGGAACTGCTATAACTATTGATAATGTTACGGCATATTTGTTTGATACTTTATCTAATTATCTGTTCTATATTATATCTACTCCCGATGGCAAAAAAGATGGTATTTATTGCCGCGAATTAAGAAAAGAATTTGCTCCTGAAAAGAAAATTATTGCTGATTCTAATAGATATTATAGCAATCTTGCGTGGAATTATAAGAAAAATTTGCTCGCATTTCTAACTGCTGAACTTAATGATAAAGGAAAAGCACAAGATTGTTCTATGTTAATTGCAGATGTTAGTAATCAAGCAATAGATACTATTATTTTAGCAAATAAGATGCAAAAAGATGCAAAAAATAGTAAAGATGAAGCAAAAAATGATAAGAAAAATAAGAAAGATGATGCAAATTATGAACATTTGCCTAAAGAAGTTCGCAATGACGAAGTAAATATAGAAAATGACGGTAATAAAACAGAATATAACGCTGTAAAAACAAAATATACCGAAAATAAACACCGAAAACCACTTGATAACAAGTGTATTCACTTGATTTCAAGTGATTTTAACTTTTTTTCAAGTGATTTTAACTTTTTGTCAAGTGATTTTAACTTGATTTCAAGTGATTTCACTTGTTTTCAAGTGGATTTAACTTGTTCTCAAGTGGATTTAACTTTTTTAACTCCGACTTTCACTTGTAATACTCCGACTTTTAGTGATATATTTCAGCATTTTACTAATGATACTCGCAATGATATTATTAGAAACGCAGATAATACTGATGCAAAAGCGAAATCTACATCTCAAACAAAGAATAATGAAACAACTACTTTAACTCCCGCAGACCCGCGTTCAATAGATACTAATTGGTATTTGCCGAGCGAAAATCGTTTGCAATGGAACGATAGTAATACGCTGTTGTATTTTGGGATGAAGCCCGCAAATCAAAGATATGAAGCCCGCGAAGATATAAAGTTTAAGGATTCTACTTATTATAATTTTGATACTTTAATGAAGAAATCGGAGGTTTATGTTTGGAGTTGGAACGACCCTCTAATAATGACGGTTCAGCAGTTTCAATGGAATAGAGAAAAAGATAGAACATATTATGCGGTTTATCATCCTGATGCAAAAAAATATGTGCAAATAGCAGATACTAATTTAGCAGAGGTGAGTGTTGCAAAAAATGATAATTATGCTTTGGCGGTTAGCGATAAAGATTATAGAATTGAGCAAACTTGGTATGGCACTTGCTTTGATATTTATGTAATAAATCTTAATACGGGCGATAAATTAAAAGTCGGTGAGCGAATCGAAGATAGAAGTTATAGTATGTCGGTGAGTGGCAATTATATTGCTTATTATAAAGATTTGCATTGGTATTTATATGATGTTCGGGCAAATAATCATATAAATATTACGCAAAATGTTGCTTCTGAATTTTATGATATAGAACAAGATGTTCCGAGTAGTTTATATAGTAATGGTTTTGGTGGTTGGGTTGATAATGATAAAGGTTTTTTCTTATATGATAATTTTGATATTTGGTATTTTGAAGCAGCAAATCCGTCTAATTATCGTTGTTTTACAAAAGAAGAAGGTAAGAAAAATAGAGTTAAATATAGCATTCGGCGAGTTAATTTAGATTTAGATTATTATCAAAGTTCGGATACATTAATTATAACTGCATTTAATAAAATAAGTAAAGATGCGGGGATTTATAATGGTTTTTTAACTACAAATACATTAGTTGAGCGAGTTCCAATGGAAGCACAATTCTTTCGTAATTTCATAAAAGCAAAAGAAACAAATAAAATATTCTTTGCAAAAGAAAAATATCACGAGTTTCCAAATTATTATTTAACTGATTTTAGTTTTAATTCGCCGTTGCGAGTTAGTGATTTGAATTTGCATATATTAGATACATTTAATTGGGGGCGCACAGAGTTAGTGCAATATCCTTATAAGACACCGACAGGGCGTGATACCACATTGCTTGGTTATTTAGTATTGCCCGATAATTATGATAAGAATAAGAAATATCCTGTATTTGTATATTTTTATGATCAAATGAGCGATAGGATGAATCGCTTCTATCAGCCCGAATTAACACATCGTCCTGCAAATCAAATCTTTATGGATAATTATGTTATGTTCTTTGTAGATATTGATTATGGTTATGAAAAAGCAAGTGCAGATGTAGATATTGCAAAAATCGGCACAAGCCGACCAGGACAAGATGCTTTTGATTGTATTATTGCGGGTTGCAGATATTTAGCAGAAAAAGGAATAATTGATACCAATAGAGCGTGTGTGCAAGGACATAGTTGGGGTGGTTATCAAGTGGCATTTATGGCAACAATTCCTTCGTTTTTCAAAGCGGCTTGTGCGGGTGCTCCTGTTGGAAATATGACAAGTGCATATAGTGGCATTAGAACAGGTTCAGGCAGAACAAGGCAGTTCCAATATGAAGCACAACAAAGTAGAATCGGCGGAAATATATTTGATTCTTTAGATGCTTATATAAAGAATTCGCCGATATTTTTTGCAAATAATTCAACGACTCCTCTTTTAATCGGTCACGGTGATATTGATGAAGCAGTTCCGTATCAGCAAGGCGTAGAATTATATATGGCATTCAGGCGTGCCCAAAAACCTTCGTGGCTTTTGCAATATGTAAATGAACCTCATTGGCAAGGTCGCTATTGGAACAAATTAGATTATTCAGTTAAGATGAAAGAGTTCTTTGACCATTATGTTTTAGATAAACCTGCTCCCGCTTGGATGACAATCGGTCAGCCATATAAAGGCGAAAATTGGGAGAGGTAGGGGGAATATAAATATATGAAAGAAATAAAGTTTTATAACAAAGTTTATTATAAGGATTCACGTTCGATGAAAGATATTCCTGATAATACTATAGATATGATATTAACAAGTCCGCCTTACTTTAATATAAAAGATTATTCAAAGGATGGTTATCAACAAACAACTAATAATATAAAACAAAAAGGACAAATAGGAGATATTGCAAAATATGATAACTATATAAATGAATTGCTTCTTGTTTGGAAAGAATGTGAACGAGTTTTAAAATCCAACGGAAAACTTGCAATTAATACTCCACTTATGCCAATGCTAAAAAAAGATATGAATACACATTATAATAGGCATATTTTTGATATAGATAGCGATATTAAACATTCTATTTTGCATAATACAAATCTATATTTATTAGATGTATATATTTGGAATAGAACAAATCCTCGTAAAAAATTAATGTTCGGCAGTTATCCATATCCAAGGAATTTTTATGCACAAAATACTACTGAGTTTATTAGTGTATATGTAAAAGACGGAAAACCTGAAAACAATATTTCAAAAGAAATAAAAGAAAAAAGTAAATTAACACAGAAAGAATGGGTAGAGTATACAAAACAAATTTGGAATATTCCAATACCTAATAAAAACGATATTGCATTTGGTAAGCATTCGGCTATTATGCCTGAAGAAATTGTTTATAGATGCGTAAGATTATTTACTTATGAGCAAGATATTGTACTTGATCCATTTGCCGGTAGTGGAACAACATTAAAAGTAGCATCTTGATAATTAATTAGATATAATATGTCAAACAGAAAAGCAGCACAAGAAATTAAAAAAATAAAAGATAATGTTTTACATAACATTGAAAAATTAGGGTTCAAAATTGAACTACGGAAAGATTTAGGTAAATCTATTTATTCACTAAACGATGAAACAAATATAGATTTAATTTATTCTAGCCTTTCTAAAGGCAGAAATGAATATTTTTTTGGAATAGAGGAAGAACAATTTTACAAAGCATATAAAAATAACAGAAATTATTTTCAAATTTTTATTTGTGAAGATTCTGACCAAGTTTTTATAATTCCATTGTCATTTATGATTGAAATACTAAAAGATACAAAAGCAAACGATCATATTACTTTCCACCAATGGAAACCGGTAATTAGAAAAAGAAACGGTGTTTATATTCTGCGTTTGGATGGCATTTATGATATTACTGATTATTATAATAGGTATGATTATCTGTTTCAAAATGAAAAAAGTTCAATTTCTAGTCCAATAAAGTTTAATGCAGAAATTGAAGTAAAATCTGAAATAAAAAAAATGCAAGAAACAGCAATAAATTTCGGTCTAGATAAAAAAGATATTCATTCTACAACAATTTTTATGCTTAAAAAACTTGGAGAATGGTTAGGTTATAAAGTTTTGACAGAAAGCAAACTTGTTGGTGTAGAAACTTTTCCATATCAAATTGATTGCTTATGGTACAAAGATAATGATTTGTTTTTAGCGATTGAAGTTTGCAATAAAGGGAGTATAGAAAAAGACAAAGACGCTTTGAAGCAAGCAAAAAATTTCGGTGCAAGAAAAGTTATAATTGTTTCAGATATTACAAAATTAGAACGAATAAGAAAAATTTTTATGTATAATGGCGAAATAAAATTTTGGACAGAGATATGGAGTTTTAATCGAATTTTCAATATGTTTGAAAATGGACAAAAATTTTTCAAAGATTTTTCAAAATTTAAAAATTATCAGTGGAACGAAAATATTGTTGAATATGTTTAATTTTTTAGAAATATCAAAAAATAATTTAGCATTGCTTTTCCTTGAAAAACGATTTGCTGATGAAAATTGGGATTTTATGTGGAAAATACCTCCACCTTTTGTTATTGAGAAAACAAAATTATATAATCTCTTTTAAAGATTTACAATAAGATTGCATATATTTTTGATTTTTTCTTTATCAATATTATTGCTCCATTTTTCAAAATCGTTAATCCTTTCTTCCATACTTTTAACATATCTGTTATG
>Ga0099364_10002923_pt1 | contig 26995 bp, 22 predicted proteins | sample TergutTh196P3_FD_73070 | JGI IMG/M metagenome (GOLD analysis project Ga0099364, IMG submission 73070) | Microcerotermes parvus P3 segment gut microbial communities from Pointe-Noire, Republic of the Congo - Th196 P3 | ecosystem: Host-associated > Arthropoda: Insects > Digestive system > Gut ... | reverse complement strand
CTTTCGAGAACGCGGAGCATGAAAAGGCGTGGATTATCCGAACCGCAACGAATCTATGTAAAAACGCATTGCGCCACTGGTGGCGTAAGCGTGAAAGTTTGGACGACTACGAAGCCTTACAAGCAAATGATGTCTTTGAGATTGATGATACGTTCAATGCTGTTATGGCATTGCCCGACAAGTATAAAGCAGCGGTTTATTTGTACTACTATGAGGGCTACGACAGCACTGAAATATCGAAGCTCCTTCAAAAGCCGCAATCAACAATCCGCTATTATCTTTCACAGGCGCGTAAAATACTCCGCGAAATACTTGGAGGTGATATAAATGGAGAATAGGCAGATAAAAGACTCGTGGAGCAAAATTAAGCCTGACGTCGCAGCACATGAGCGAATACTAAACAACATTCTCGACCGGAATCGCTCCGGTGAAACGAAGAAAGGAACGGTTTATGATATGGCCATCAAACCAATGAGGATTCTAACGCCTGTCGCAGCTTGTCTAATCGTCGCGCTAGCGATATCCATCCCAATGCTCTTAAACAATGGCGGTGATTACTCTTTGCTTAAACCAAATAACAACGGCGAAAATTCAATAGCAACGCTTGAGTCTCCTTCTACGCAACCAATAGAATCTACGCAACCTATAGAACCCAGTCAACCCGTAGAGGAAAATCCGGTTGTTCTTCCCCGTATCCACATGAACAGCTTTACTGAAAACAACAGCGACCGTTCGTATTTTGACCCCGAAACAACGTACCGTGAAACGTGGGATTGGAGCAGAGTAATCGAGTATTTGGGAAAAGATATCACACCGGATTATTTAATGCCCGGGTTGCAAACCAATCCATGGAAGGAAAACCTAAACATCGTAATCTTCAACAACGACGGTTCTATCGCTTATGATGGGATATGGCTTGAATACTACACGGAATACCCCTACGAAGACGGAAGTCAGTCAATCGGCGGCAACTCTACAGGCATACGAATTATAGCGTCAAAAATGGAGGGTATAAATGATTGCGGGATTGTTTGGGAAGAAGACATAGAAGAAAGCCTGTTGAACGGTGTCATCGTTAGGTTTGGACACAGAAGTTTTGAAAACTGGGAAATGTATGTCGCCGAGTTTTCAAAGGACGGGATCAACTATTATGTGCAATCGTCAAACATCAGTGAGCAGGAGTTTGTAAAAATGGTGGATTCATTAACGGCAAGATAAGAGCATTATCCATTAAAAAGTAGGGGCAGAGCTCGTCTCTGCCCTCTCTGCCCTCTCTGCTCTCCCGGGGCTTTTTTAAAAAAAGTTGACAAACCCGTTTATATTTGATATAATGTGAATACAGAGCAAGCCAAGGACAGGTGTTATGAAAAACAAACGGTTTACAAAAAACGACGGCGGGTTTATCTGCCAAAACTGCAAAAAAACGGTGCCGCCGCTTTTATACAGCTCCCGCAACCACTGCCCGTTTTGCCTATATTCGCTGCATCTCGATATTATGCCCGGCGACAGAGCGAACGGCTGCGGCGGTGTTTTGGAGCCTTTTTTTACCCTGCCCGACAGAAAAAAGGGTTATATTATTGAGTTTAAATGTTTAAAATGCGGCTGCAGGACGCGTTCTAAAGCCGCAAAAGACGACAATACCGATTTATTGATAGAATTAACCAACCCGGAAAGAGAATGAAAAAAATGAAAACTCTGCCGCCTCGGCTTCAGACCGTTGCAGATTTGGTGAAAGGGCATCTCGCCGCGGATATCGGAAGCGACCACGCATATCTGCCGATTTGGCTCGCGCAGAACGGCAAAACACAAAAAGTTTACGCTTTGGATATAAGCGAAAAATGCGTTGAGCGGATAAAAACCAACCTCGCAAAATTCAATATCCCGCATAGTTTGGCCGAACCGCTGAAATCAGACGGGCTGAGTGCGCTCGAAGCCGCGGACCCTGCCGCCGCCGCGGCTCTTACGGATATAATAATTGCGGGTATGGGAGGGGAAACCATTATAGAGATTATATCCGGGATAAAAAAAACAGCGGGTATAAATTTTATACTGCAGCCCAACACAAAAACAGAACTGCTGGAAAAATTTTTATATGAAAATAATTTTATAATCTTAAACCGGATAACGGTACGCGAAAAAAGAAGGCTGTATTATGTATTCGCCGCAAAAAAAACGGGAGAGTCGGAAGAAAACCATGTTTGATCAACAAGAGTTCAAAAACAGCTGCATAAAATATTTTAATAAATATAAGCTTGAGTGCGGCGGGCAGATAATAAAAAAGTTTTATCATCTCGCAAATCATTTGGTATGCGAGAATCAAAAATATAATCTTACGGCGATAAGCGACCAAAACGGCATAATTATCAAACATTTTGTGGATTCCGCAATTGTTTTAAACCATATAAATTTCCCCGGAAACGCAGGAATTATCGACATCGGCGCGGGCGCGGGCTTCCCCTCGCTTCCAATAGCGCTGCTGCGCGGGGATTTAAAAATAAGCTGCCTTGACAGCTCGGCTAAAAAAATTAATTTTATAAAAACCGCAGCGGATATGCTGGAGCTTAAAAACCTTGATTTTTTCTGCGGAAGAGCGGAGGAATCAAACAGGCGCGGTTTTTATGATTATGCGGTTTCACGGGCTGCGGCGCGGCTGAACATATTATGCGAACTATCTGCGCACAGCTTAAAGCCCGGCGGCGTGTTATGCGCGTATAAGTCAAAGGGAGCGGCAGGGGAGCTTGAAGCGTGCGGGAACGCGTTTGAAATTTTGGGGCTGGAACTTGTTAAAACCGTAAAATTTGAGCTTGAAGGCGAGGAGCGCGCTTTTGTTATCATAAAAAAGACCGGGGCGACGCCAAAAGAATACCCCCGACATTTTTCGCGGATTTTAAAAAATCCTTTATAACTTGAATCTGTTGACCAAATCGCTCACAGCACCGTAAAATATACCCACATCGACCGAATATGAAATATATCTCACACCTTTGCCGCGCCATTTTTCCGCAGAATCAAACCCATCGGCGAATGTTCCCGCAGTCACGCCTTTTTCTTTGCATTTTTGCACAATCTCAAGCATTTTTTCTTCGACAAGAGGATGGTCAACCTGCCCGGTAAGCCCCAGCGACTGCGATAAATCATAGGGACCGACAAATATGACGTCAATCCCTTTAACATCCAGAATGTCGTCTATGGCGGCGATCCCTTCCGTGCCCTCGATCTGGAGTATTATAACCGCTCTGTTGGCGTCGGTGAAATAATCGAATCTGTCTTTGGCTGAATATCCGGCTGCGCGCACAAACCGGCACACCCCGCGCTTGCCTTCGGGATGAAATTTTACTTTTTCCATCACCGCTTCGGCTTCGGCTTTGGTTGTGATCTGCGGGATCTGAAGTCCGCCCGCGCCGATATCCAGCGCTTCCCCAAAAATAAAATCACAGTTTTCTTTTGTGCGTATAATCGGGAATACACCCGAGAGCTGCGCGGCGCGTATTAAATTCTGCGCGGTCTGTACGGTTACGGGACCGTGCTCCAAATCGATTATAACATAATCAAGCCCCGCATACCCCATAACTTCAATAAAAGCGGGGTCGCTTGTTTTGGAGAACACCCCGATGGCTTGGGTTTTCAGTTTTTCTCTGAAAATTTCAGTCATTTTTGTTATATCCATTTATAAACCGCATAACAGAGTTATCTTAAAAAAAAGAAGCGGCTCTGTTATTTTTTTCCTTTCGTAATCCCAGGATTTGTATATCATAATTATATCATATTAAAATAAATATTTCAACAAAAAAATCAATAAAAACATTTATTTGGTCAATTTTTGTTAAGCCGGTTATTGAGTTTACCGTCAAATTTTTCGATTAATTCGATTTGCGCTCTGAAATCCTCGAATACTTCGCCGTCTTTAGGGTATAAAAAATAATTGTGGCGTTTTGATTTGTTTTTGACGGACGAAAGCAGATGAAGCCCGACCAAAATAAATGAGGTTTTTTCGTTTTGATCGGATTTTTTATAATCGGCCGCCACTATGGTATACGGCAGAAAAGTATCAAGCTCGATTATTTTTATGCCGCGTCCGCGTTCTGTCTTGATGTAATCCGCGCCAAGTTCAAACGCGGTTTTACGTTTGCTTAAATCTGCGTCGCTGCGCCAGAATATTTTTTTTGCCGTTAAAAGCACGTCATGGTTGGTATAATCCGGGATTGCGGCTGTTATACTTACGTTTTTTTTGATTTTATCCAGCGCGAACCGCAAATCGTTTATATATTGGCTTGCTCCGAGTATAAAAATCTCGGACTTTGCCGCTTTAAGCTCTTTTTCAATAGGGTAATTGCCTATGTGATAACTCATGTCGCCGCGTATCTGCCGGGATTTATCGAAATGGCTGAGTATTGTTTTGTTCACTTCGATAATCAGCTGTTTGTTTTGAATGTTCATATCATAAATAAGCTGGCGGAACTGGTTTACAATATTTTCGTTTGAACCTTCAACCGAATCTTTAAGCAGATAATCCACGCTTACCTCTAAAACATTCGCCAAACGCACGACGGTTTCAAGAGCGGGTTTCCGCTCGCCCCTCTCAAGCTGCCCTGCGTAGGCTTCCGATATGTCGGCTTTTTCAGCCAGACCGGCCTGTGTCAGTTTAAGTTTAAGCCTTTCTTCGCGTATCCTTTCGCCCAACTGTATATAATTCAAAAAAAATCACCCCTGTAATATTTTACACAAGATAATTTAAAATTATAACCAGCTGTAAGCATTTTTAGCATTGACTAACAGCATTTTTTATGATATAAAAGATACGGGCGAAATCAATTTTCGCCCGTAATAAGGGCAGATATTTAATCTGCCCCTGCTCACACCCCTTTATATACCTCCCTGAAAAAATCGGTTTTGACCGGTTTATCGAAGCCTTCTTCTTCAAGCTCGGCGATGAGTGCGCGTACCGTGGCAAGCTGCCAGGCTGTGCGCTCATATTCGTGTTTTGCGCTGTGATGCTCGATACTGAATGTGCCTTTATACCCGGAGTTTACAAGCCTTCGTATATATTCTTTGGCGACGGGCATCTGAGCGGCGGGAACATGCGTGTGCATCGCCGCTTTAAGCGAAACCTCAAGCCCCGCTTCTTTCTGCCCTTCGATAAAATTGTCAAAATGGAACAGCTGCCCGTAAGCCGCGCTGCCGACAGCTTCCCGAATTCCGGAGAGCACTTTCGGGTCGCGCGAGGCGCCCCAGTGGTTTTCCGTACCCACACGCATACCGTTGTCTTCGGCGGTTTTCGCCAGTTCTTTATAAATTTTTACAACATAATCAAACTGTTCGTCCGTGATTGTATCTTCGCGCACACCGACGTCTATGCGCACGGTTTTCGCGCCGAGCATAATGCCGGCTTTAAGATAATTATGCGCGCCGAGCCGGTGTTTTTCGCGGGCGGCTTCGTCCGGCATCCAAATATGCGGACCGTCAACGCATAAATTAGCGAGAGCAATACCTTTTTCGTCCATGGAAAATTTAATTTTTTTGAGCAGCTCCGTATGTTCGGACGGGCAGCATCCGGTGAAGTCCGGCAGGAAGCCGCTCCAGATATCGGCATATTCCACATTGTAGCGGTATTTCAGGGCTTCAAGATAGCTGAATATATCGATTCTTTTTTCTGCCAGCATACCGTGGAACGAGTATGAGGCGATGGATATCGGGTATTTTTTAAAGTTCATAAAAAAATCCTCCATTATAATTTTGTTTTGTTTTATTTTATCATAAAAAAAATAAAATTACAATAGATTTTTATTTAATATTATGTTTAAAAAATTAACAATATCCGCTTTAAATTTTTATTTGGGTATTATATAATTAAATCAAACGGATTGGAGGAAATTGGTTGGATGAGCGGTAAAACAGAAAAAAATCCCCGTCTGGGGACCGTAGGCGGTCAGGCCGTTATGGAAGGCGTAATGATGAAATCCAAGGACAGCGTGGCGATCGCTGTCCGGCGCGAAAACGGCGAAATCGTCAAAAAAGTTAAAGATTATAAAGCGTTGAAAGACAGACATAAAATACTTAATATCCCGTTTCTGCGCGGATTTATAAATTTTATCGATATGATGAAGCTCGCTATGGGCACACTCACGGAGTCTGTTGAAATGCTCGGGCTCGACGAAGAACCCGAACCTCCGGAAACCAAAGACGATGAGCTTAAAGTTGAAAAATCATACAAAGAAACCGGAAAAAGCGAACCGGAAGAACCGGAGGAAACTAAGAAACCGAAAGAAAAAGAGAAAACTTCCGCGATGATAACCGCCGCTTCAATTATCGGGATAGTTTTGGGGCTCGCGCTTTCTTTCGGACTGTTCTTTTTTCTGCCCACATTTTTGGGCTCAACCATCGAAACGGTTTTTGCGGATAAGCTGGGGGTTGAGGTTATCCCGCCGGCGGCGCTCAGCATGTTTGAAGGGGTTATGAGGCTGCTGATTTTTCTGGGTTATATACTGCTGGTCTCGCAGATGAAGGATATACGGCGCACTTTTGAATATCACGGAGCGGAGCATATGTCTATTTTTGCTTATGAGAACGGCGAAGAGCTGAGCGTTGAGTCTGCGCGTAAATATTCAAGGTTCCATCCGAGGTGCGGCACCTCGTTTTTGATAATAATGATACTGCTCGGGTTTATAATCGGAATGATAATCCCGCGCGGGTTATGGTTCAGGGTGTTGATCCGTCTCGCTCTGTTCCCCATAGTTATCGGCGTCGCTTATGAGTTTATTAAACTTGCGGGCAAACATTCCGATAATATATTCGTTAAAATCATATCTGCGCCGGGAATGTGGGTACAAAGGCTTACAACAAAAAAACCCGACGACGCTCAGCTTGAAGTTGCGGCAGCCGCATTGAAACTGGCGTTAAAATTGGAAAAACCCCCGGAAGAACCCGGCGAAAATACAGAAAACACAGAAAATACGGAAAACGAAGAAAACACAGAAACCGCAAATGAATGAAATTGCGCGGGTTTTAAAAACCGCAGGTATTGAAAACTATCTGTTTGAAGCGGGGATAATCGCCGGACACGCAGAAAAAAACAACCTTGACCCATACGCGCTCGCCGGCCGCAGAACCCTCCGCGAGCCGATTCAGTATATTATCGGAGAATGGGAATTTTACGGCGATACTTATAAATTAAACAAAGATTGTCTGATACCGCGTCCCGAAACCGAATTTTTAACGGAATATTTAATAAATAACGCAAAAAAAAACGCGCTGATACTTGAGCTGTGCAGCGGCAGCGGCTGTGTGAGCGTCTCGGCTTTGATCAGGCGCAGGGATTTATGCGCGGTGCTGGTCGATATTTTGCCCGGGGCGGTGAGTGTTTCCCGTGAAAACGCCGTTTTTCACCGGGTTTCGGACAGGATGGAGTTTTATTGCCTTGATCTGGTAAATGACGCTGTGGAAATTATGCGGCTCTGTAAACCCGATTTGATAGTTTCAAATCCCCCTTACCTCAGCACAGCCGAAGTAACACGGCTCAAAACCGAAAAAACAGAGCTCTCCCACGAACCGGAGAAAGCGTTTTACGGCGGGGAGGACGGGCTTGATTTTTACCGGTTTATTATATCCGGGTATTCAGCCTTCTGCGATGAGATGGTGTTTGAGTGCGGGCTCGGTCAGTATAAAAAAATAACAGGTATGCTTGAAGAGCGCGGGTTCAGCTGTGAAATAATAAAAGACTACGGCGGTATAGAAAGAGTGATCGCGGGTAAAAAATAAAAAAAGGTAAATAAAACTTACCGACAAACTGTCGGATGAGTTTTTGGTTTACCTTTTTTCGTTCATCAGGGTGCCTATGTGGGGCGCGTTGAACCCGTCGGCGAATTTATTCATCATTTTTTTGTTTTTTTTAATCGCCTGCAACTTGGTTTTCATGGCTTCCATAAGGAGCTTTACCGCTTCGGTGTTTTTTTTGTCCGCCGCTTTTATGCTCTCTTTAACCGATTTGTATTCGGTTAAGATTTTAAACATATACACCGCCCAGTTTTGCTTAAAAACAAGCTGTTCGTTGTTTTTAACCGCTGATTTTATATCTTTGATCGCTTTTTTTGAACCGCCCGCAATCAGCGATTCGCAGTGCCGCGCCGCCATATCCGCTTCTTTTATTTTTTCAAGCAGAGCTTCTCTTTTTTGTGTTATATCATCAATAATATCGATCGCTTCTTCGCCCTTGGCCTCTATCTCTTTTTTTATATTTCCGGACACGGCTTTAAATTCTTTTAAGAGTTTCAGTCTTCCGCCGTAAATTTCAAGCAATTTTTTTAGATGTTCCCGGTTTTCCGACATATTTCCACCTATTTTCTCTATTTTCTGCCTATACCGGCATTTTTATCGCCTGTTTGAAGATTTGCGTTTTTTTCCGCCTGTTTCCATGTATCTCTGAATTCGAGCGTGAATTCGAGCACTTCTTTTAAAATTTCGGTATCTTTTTTAGCGTTGGCTTCAAGCAGTCTTCGCGCAAGATAATCATACATTTTTAATAAATGTTTAGAAACTTCAAACTGATCGTTCAAAAAACCGATCAGAGCCAAATAAATATTTTCGGCTTTTAAAATAGCGTTATGCGATTCCTGGATATTCCTTGAATTGACCGCGCGTATCGCGATATTGATGTTTTTTGCCGCTTCTTCGAACAACATCACGGTTATCATGCCCGGAGTCGCCGTATTTATGACCTGTTCCTGATAATGAGCCGCCGGATTCCTGTTGTTTACCATATAATTTATACCGCCAATCTGTTAATATTTTCATTTATACGCATGCACTCTGATATGATCGAGCACTTTTAAATAAGCAATCTGCGTAAGATGCAGACCGTCTCCGCTTTCATATTCGGGTTTAAGCCAACCTTCGCTGTCTTTTAATATACTGTTGGTGTCGAGACACCGCACCCCCAATTCGGAGGCGATCTCATAAATCCATATATTGCCTTTGTCTATTTTTGAATTGTTGATATCCCCCTGAAATCTGTAATTTCTTGCAATGGGGAACATTGTGTTGAGTATTATTTTCACCCCGGGGTCGGTTTCAAGTATTCTGCTTACAAAATCTATATAATGGGCTTTAAATGCAGCTTCGTTTTCGGTTGAAATACCGTTTGTCCCCAGCGTTATAAATAAATATTCGGGTTTTTTCAGCTTAACCGCTTCCTCAACAGATATATTCTGCGAGGTTTCGGGGTAATACAGCTTTATGTTCCACTGGTTAAACAAATAAAACGTCCTGTTTTCAGGCGTCCACACCTGCGTTGTCTGCGTCCCGCCGCTCAATACGCCGTAAGCCTGGAACCCGTAAGTCACGCTGTCACCGATAAACACAATCCGGTCTATATAATCCTGCCCCGCGTCCGCAGTCCGCTTTAACTGTGTGGGATTCGGGTCAATTATATATTTTCTTCCGTCCCATCTCGCATCTATCTCCAAAGCCATGGCGATCTGCCGCAGACGGAAATAATAATTTCCGTCAATGATATATGCGGGTATAGTACGAAAAACGTCATCGATATAAAGTTTAGCCAGCAGCCGCGAAGCGGTTTTATTTGATCTGCCGTTTACAGCCATTTCGCCGCCGACAGACCTGTATTCACCGCCGCTTTTTATGATAATGGCGGCTTCCGCGCTGTCCCAGTTCACGCTGAACCGTATATCCGTCCTGTTCAGCGTAAATGCCAAATCTCTCAATTTGATGTGACGTTCGCCTCTGATTTCATATGTGTTAAAAGTGGTTGTCCTGCCGTCTATTTCAACATTCACCGAAGACAGCACGGCCACCTCTCCCGTACCTGCCGAAGCGCTTATAATAAAACCCACACCCGCAGCCGTCAGACAAACGGCCAAGCTCAGCAATATTCTTTTAATCTGCAAGTTATATGCTCCCATATTTTTTATTTATGTTTTAATTTTTTTTATTCTTCTCCAATACCCAAATACGCCGCCTGGCTGCTCAATTTCGCGAGCGAAGTCTCCAGTTTTGCGAACTGCATATAAAATCTGTCCTCATCGGCTTGCATTTTTTTGAGGATTCTGTCGATCAGACTGTCTGTCTGAGCGGTCTGCCTGGAGAGCAGCGAAGTGTTGTCGATATATGCGTTTGCTCCTCCGGTTCCCGCCGTTCTTATCAGACTTCCGCGCAAATGCTCGTTTGCGCTTACATTTATCGCGCTTGCAAAAGCATCCTCAAATCTTCTGCCGAGCCCTTGGGTGTTGAAGATCGCTCCACGGTAATCGCTTATATTGCGCACAACGTTGCCGTATAAGTCGGGTATCAGGTTCCCCACCGCGTCACGTTCGGTTGTGAGGTAACCGCCCGTATTCGGGAAATTGTCTATTGTGCGTCCGATACCCTCTGTTCCGTCGTAACTCGGCGGTTTCGGGTATGGTGAGTTTTGCGTGAACAAGGTTTCCACCATCGACGGATCTTTGTCTATGGCTGCTCTGAGCGCGGTTTCGTCTATTTTTAAAGCGCCGCTCCTGTCCTCAAGGAAACTCGCCGGCTGTATGCCGATGCTCGCCAAGGTCACCCGCCGTCCGTCGGATAATGTCACCGGACTCATCATGGCTGACCTTAATGAGCCTATAATGCGCGTGATGGTCGGGTCGTTGTAAAGCAGACCTTTTTTACCTTCTTCTTCCCACGCTTTTATTTCCGATTCGCTCATTTCCGCTTTAACCGAGCTTGTCAGCGGCATAAAATAAGCGTTTTTTGAACGGGGTCTGCGCTCTGTTATCATATTGGTCAGGTCCTGTATAAGTTTGTTATATTCGTCTATAAAGTTTTTTATAACTTCAATCGTGCGGTCGGGGTCAGAACCGGCAGCTGCGCCGCTTCCCGGAATCCAGTCGGTCTGCCCTACGGTGACCATATTCAGCTTTATACTTATCCCGTCAACCGTCACATCGTTGCCCGCCAAAATCCTTGTTTCGCCGTTGATGCTGACCACAGCGTCGCTTCCGCGCGTGACGCTGCCGATACCTTCGGTGCTGTTTCCGCCGAAAATACTCGCAAGAAAATTGGTTGAGACCGTTGAATCCTCCACATCATCCATAGACAGCGTTACAGGTATGCCGAGAGCGGCCGCCGCTTCGCGGCTCGCAGGCGCCACCGTAAGGCTGTTGCCCGCCTGCATGAAATTGATGATCTGCCCGTCGGCATGATGATATTCATATATATTGCTGCCCGGGCTCCGTAACAGCTGGACTGTTGTTCCATTGATATTTGCGGGAAGCCCGATGCCGCTGAACACCGAGACTAGCTTGCCTTCGTTATCGCCGCTGGAAATTTTTTGAACCGTGTTCAAATCTTTCAGCCGCACATTGTCGGCAGAGCCTGTTCTGTCTGAGGTTATTATAAATTTGTTGCTGTGAGCCGAATAGGTCATTGTGACGTTTGCTTCGCTTTTGTTCACCGCATCCATAACTTCACGCAGCGTCGCGTTCGAGCCGAAAGTAAATTCCACTTCGTTTACGGAAAATCTGACCTCGCCCGCAGCGTTGGAATTCAGTCCGCTGATACTGCGGAGCGTCATGGTATTCACATCGATGTAGTTGGACGTGGAATTGCCTGAAATGCCCAAAGACGCCGACGCTCCTCCCGCAATCGAGGCGGTTATGCCGGATGCGGATGCGAAACTAAGCGAAATGCTGCCCGTTTGTCTGTTGTGCGAAACACTGCCTATGGTGCTGTCGGCGAAATCCGCAAGTTCGGAAGTGATAATCGCCGATACATCTATTTTAACCGATAGCTTCGCCCCTCCGGCGATTCCTGCCACACCTTCAGGAAGCCTGCCGAATTTTATCAGGATCTGGTCGTTTATCTGTTGTTCCAGATCTGCGGCAAAGGCTTTCAAAGCGGCTTCCGCATTTTCGGAAGAAATGAGGTTGTCTGCGCTATCCGTACCCCACTGCCACGCATCCCTTGTCTGTGTATTCGATATATGCGTCGGCACGTCCGGGGTTGCGTCTTCATCGACAAAAGCCGGATTGGGCACGTTTGTATTGTAGTATTCCCGCACCTGCACCTGATAATCTTCTCTGTTTAAATTCAGCGTTAACGTCTGGGTTTCGCCGTTGATTGTGACGTTCAGCGTTTGGTTTGTGCCGAAAAAATTTGACAGCTGACTCATATCCCGTGTCGCTTCCATTTTGCCTACGGCGATACTGCCGGTGCTTTCGACTTTTTGAGTTGAGGCAAGCTGGCTTATGCTGTCGACGGTAATCGTTCCGCTCGTCGCCTCCGAGCCGGTGACGGTGAAATATTTCGACATCGCTTCATTTGTGAGGGATGCCGTCTGTGTTCTGAAATTACTCGGTCTGAATATGCTGTCGGAACTCATCACGTCAAAAAATCTGCTCTGGAAACTTGTGAGACTGTTTACCGCACCTCTGTATGCGTCCCTTCTCCAGTTTATAAGCTCTCTCTGCTGGTTGGCTTTATCCAGCCTGTTCTGATGCCGGGATAGCATTCCCCGCACAATATCGTCAATATCCATACCGGTCATAAGCCCGGTCACGCGTTGTCTCGCTATATTATTTACATTCATACTCATTTGTTAAAACCTCCGATTTGATAAAATTCATTTGTTTAGTATATATATCGGCAGAAAAAACAAAAAATTTATATAAACCGGCTGAAATTATGACCGGATAAAAAAATTTTTTTAAAAGCTAAAGTTTTTGCTTGTACGGACGATATATGTTTTAGTAACCGCAAAGTGAAGGGAAAAAAGGACGTTTCCCTGAATTATTTAAAGATAAAAAGAATTTCACGGAGGATTTCACAATGATAATTCAACACAACATACCGGCAGAAAACAGTTTCCGCAACATGGCGGTAAACAATAAAGGCACCGCTAAAGCTCTTGAAAAGCTGTCTTCCGGTTTTCGGATCAACAGAGCGGGCGATGATGCTGCGGGGCTGGCCATAAGCGAAAAAATGCGTGCGCAGGTAAAAGGGCTGAACAGGGCTTCCGCGAACTCACAGGACGGTGTTTCGCTTATCCAGTCGGCTGACGGCGCGCTGCAGGAAGTTCACGCTATTCTGCACAGAATGCGCGAACTCAGCATACAGGCCGCAAATGATGTAAACCAACAGGTTGACCGTCAGGCCATACAGAATGAAATCGATCAGCTCGTAAAAGAAGTGGACAGAATTTCCGCAACCACCGAGTTCAATAAAATGACCGTACTCGACGGTTCACTCAGCCGCGGAAAATATGTTAAATCGGTATCCGGCTCAAATGTATCGGGAGTCGCGCTTATAGACCAGCACAGCGCAATAGACGGTCTCACTTCGATAGCGGTCGTAGGCGGAACCAAGTTTGATTGTAATTTCGATATGTCGTTTCCGTTGAATAACGAGCCTTACTCATCCATGGGCGTCGTTCAGCTTCCGGGAACCATTCTCAATATAGAAATAGGCGATGATATAGCTCTTGCAGCAGGACTTCAAACACCTGCCGAGTATGCCGTTGCCGTCAATGTCGGCGAAAGCGCCGCTGTTATAGCAGGAAACGTGCGCGATGCTCTGTCGGCCGCTTTGGGTCATGACTGGAGTGTTACCGCAACGGGACCGAGCCTGAGAGTCGCGCACAATCTAGTCGGCGAGTTTGACCCGGGCATCAAAATCACGGCTGACCCGATGGACATCTGGGAACCGGGCGAATGGGATACAAGCGATATGCCCGCTGATAATGTTTCCGGCACACAGGGAAGCGATGTTCTTGTACTTATTGACGGCGAAGAAGCGGATTTTTCAAGAATCAACGCGCACGATTGGGACAACGAACCGGAGCCGGGTCATTTGAGAGGCAGAGATACTTTGCTCAATTTGGTTGTGGGGGATGACCCTGAGGAAGCACACAGAAATCAATTCACATTTAAAATAGATGATGCAACAAGAAACTCCGGCGCGATTATTGCCACAAGGAACGGCAGGGAACTAACGCTTCAAGTCGGCGCAAACACCGGATATGAACAGACGGTGCGTATTTCGGTGGGCGGGCTCGGAGCTAAAGCGCTCGGCATCAGCGAGCTGCGTATGTTCACGCACCAGGAAGCGCAGAATGGTCTGGCGTCGATCGACATAGCCGTACAGATGGTTTCGGATCAGCGCGCGGAACTCGGCGCAGTCCAGAACAGATTGGAGCACACCATAGCAAACGTCGATACCGTCGCCGAAAATCTGCAGGATGCGGAAAGCCGCTTAAGAGACGCGGATATGGCTAAAGAGATGATGGCGTTTACAAAGTTTTCGATTCTGCATCAGTCTTCGCAGGCGATGCTCGCGCAGTCGATGAATATTCCGCAGGGCGTGCTGCAGCTGCTCAGATAAAAACAAAAAAAAACAACAAAAGGCGGGAATTTCCCCGCCTTTTTTGAGCTGTATAAAATTATATTTTATATCCGTCTTTCAGCGTCACGATCCGGTTGAATGTGTTTTCATTTTTGCTGTCTTTGATAAAATACCCCATGCGCACAAACTGAAATCTTTCGTTTGATCCGGCCGTGTCACCCACACCTTTTTCCAGCAGGCAGTCTTTATACTCGATTTTTGACTGCGGGTTAAGATAATCCGCGTAATTTTTGCCTTCCGGAATATCCGTCATGTCTTCCTGTGTGAACAGGTAATCGTACAGGGTTATATTTGTTTTGTCCGCGTTGTTTTTTGAAAGCCAGTGGATTGTGCCTTTGACTTTGCGCCCGTCTGCGGGATTTTTACCGCCGGTTCCGGGATCGATTGAACAATGCAGCTCCGTAATGCTTCCGTCCGCATTTTTTATGACCTCGTCGCATTTAATTATATATGCGCCCATAAGCCGCACTTCGCCGCCGGGTTTAAGCCTGAAAAATTTCGGCGGGGGAACCTCCTCAAAATCACTCCTGTCAATAAACAGGTATTTGGAAAACTCAATTTGCCGCATCCCCGCGCTTTCATCTTCGGGATTGTTCAGCGCTTCAAAATATTCGGTTTTGTTTTCGGGGTAGTTGGTTATAACCACAGGCAGAGGTTCCAAAACCGCGATTCTGCGCCGGGCCGATTTATTGAGCTCGTTTCTCTGACAGAACTCAAGCAGCCGGATATCCACAATATTATAAACCTTGGAAACCCCCGCTCTCACAATAAACTCGCGGATCGCCGAAGGGGTGAACCCGCGGCGGCGCAGCCCCATCAAAGTGGGCATACGCGGGTCGTCCCAGCCGTCGGTTATACCCGATTCAACTATTTTTATAAGATAACGTTTGCTCAGTGTGGTGTATGTCATATTTATTCTGGCGAACTCGTATTGATGCGGTTTTTTGGCTTCTTCGATTCCAACGTTGTCCCTGCACCAGTCATACAGCGGCCGTTTGTTTTCAAATTCGATCGAGCACATGGAATGGGTGATCCCCTCTATTGCGTCCTGGAGCGGGTGCGCGTAATCATACAGCGGGTACACACACCATTTTTTGCCCTGACGGTAGTGCGGGGTGTACAATATCCTGTAAATTACCGGGTCGCGCATATTCATGTTTGAGCTCGACATATCTATTTTAGCCCTCAGCGTTTTGGATTTTTCGGGGAATTCGCCGTTTTTCATGCGCTCGAACAATTCGAGGTTTTCTTCGGCTGACCTTGTTTTATAAGGGCTGTCTTTGCCGGGACGTGTATAATCCCCGTTATATTCTTTCATTTCGTCAGGCGAAAGGTCGCACACGAACGCTTTGCCGTCTTTTATCAGTTTGAGTGCGTAATCATAGCATATCTCAAAATAATCCGAGCCGTAGAAAACATTGTCCGGCGCCTCTCCGATAAGCCATTCTATATCTTCCTGTATCGAGCGGGCGAATTCGTCGTCCTCTTTTTCCGGGTTGGTATCGTCAAACCTGAGGTTAAACGTACCGCCGAATTTTATTTTGGCGAAATAATTTATGAGGATGGCTTTCGCGCTGCCGATATGCAGGCAGCCGTTGGGTTCGGGCGGGAACCGCGTTCTGACCTCTGTATATCTGCCGTCGGCGATGTCTTTTTCTATTATATCATATAAAAAATTTGACATTTCATCAAGGTTTATATTATCCATATTATCCATTAAAATTTTTCCTCCCCGGCGTACCGTGCCAGCCTCTGTTTGAGCATGGTATTTCCCATAATCTTAAACACATCATACATATCCGGGGCATTCTGCCGCCCGCAGACGGCGACGCGCAGAACCATGCTGAAATCAGATATGCTCCCCGCATAATCCTGCGGATTTTTTTTGTATAATTTGGTTTCCGCCGCAAAATTATATTTGACCGCAAGCTCTTTTATCTTGTCAAACCATACCGTTTGATCGTCATTTTCATCGTATATACCGCTATAATTTTCAGTTATGTTTTTTAAAGTTTTTAAGCCGGCCGTTATATTTTCCGGCAGGGTATAATCCGGCTCAAAAAGCTCGTCGTAAAAATAACTTATATAATCCTTGACCCCGCTCATAAAAGCTATGTCTTTTCTGGGTTTTGCGCCGCCTCTGCCGATCGACAGGATAGACTTTGCGTAATCCCCCCGCGAGGTTAAAATATTATAAAAATCTTTGTCGTATTTATCCGCCCAGATTTTGATACAGTCATATATTTCACCGGTTGAAAGCAGTGAGATATAATTTTTGCTTATATCGTTTAATTTATCCAAGTCGAACAGCGCGCCCGACGGGCTGAGTTTTCCGGCAGTAAATTCAAATTCGTTCATATCAGCCTGCGGGTTAGCGAGACGCCATTCCTCATAGTTTGAATTGAGCAGCGTCATTATATATTCTTTTAAGCACTGCGGCAGATACCCCATCTCGCTGTAAAAACTGAGCGCTAACTCCGGGTCATGGCGTTTGGACATTTTACGTTTGCTGTTCCCTTCCTGTTTCAATAATACCGAATGATGTATATAATTCGGGCGGTCCCAACCGAACGCTTCGAAAATCTGCGCGTGAATCGGTAAAGTCGCCAGCCATTCGTCGCCCCTTACCACATCGGTAGTACGCATTAAATGGTCGTCTACAACATGGGCGAAATGGTATGTCGGCAGCCTGTCGGATTTTAAAACAACCTCGTCGCGTATATTTTCCGGAGGGTCAAGCAGTCCCAGCGCCAAATCGTTGACCGCAATTCTTTTGTTTTCGTCGCCGGGGGACTTGAACCTTATAATATACGGCTCGCCGTTTTTGATTCTTTTTTCGGCCTCTTCCACCGGCAGACTGCGGCAAACCGCCCATTTACCGTAATACCCGGTGTTTTCTTTGGCTTCTTTCTGCCGCGCTTTTGTTTCTTCAAGGTTTTCGGGGGTACAAAAACAGGGGTAAGCCTTACCTTCCGAAACCAGCCGTTTAGCAAAAACCGCGTATATCTCCCCGCGCTCGCTTTGGATATACGGGCCGTATTCCCCGCCTATTCCGAACCCTTCGTCAAATTTAATGTCTATCCAGTCAAAAACCTCGAATATCGCTTTAATCCCGCCCTCGACTTCGCGTTTTTGGTCGGTGTCCTCTATCCTGATATAGAACACGCCGCCGCTTTGATGCGCGAGTCTTTCGCCGATGAGCGCGTTCCACAAATTACCCAAATGCACAAACCCCGTGGGGCTCGGCGCGTGCCGCGTGACGCGGGCGCCCTCTTTTAAATTTCTCGGCGGATATTTTTTTTCTATATCCTCCGGAGTCGTTTTGAGATCCGGAAACAGTAAATCCGCAATTTTATGATTCATAGTGCTTTATTCCTTTCGTTTTTTAGTTTTTTTCGCCGGTCACCGATAAACTCACGCCGTCTGAAGTTATTACAATATCTCCGTTCAAATCGGAGCGCAGCACTTCCGCTCCCATATCTTCGAGGCTTTTGACAACCTGCATATTTGGGTGATTATAACGATTGTTTTCGCCGACTTGAATAACCGCGATTTTGGGTCTGACCATTTCCAAAAACTCTGTTTGGCTTGAGCTGTTAGAGCCGTGGTGTGCAACTTTTAAAACATCCGCGCTCAATTCAAAATTATTTTCTTCGCTGTGGCGGATAATTTCGTTTTCCGATTCGCGCTCCATATCCCCGGTGAACAAAAACTTGGTTTCGCCGTATTTCATCAAAACAACCACGCTGTAATTGTTTAAATTGGAATATTCATCGCTCATAGGCGCGAGTATTATAAACTCGGCTTCGCCTAATTGATATACATCGCCCGCTCTCGCGCGGGTTATCCCAAGCCCTGTTTCTTCCGCGGCCTCTATAAGATTTTCGAAAGTTTTAGTGGTGTGGACCGCGGAGGGCATGATCAGTTTTTCTATGCCGTATCCGCGGATTATTCTGTGCGCCGCGCCGATATGGTCGGAGTGAGGGTGCGTAAACACCACATATTTAAACTCTTTTACGCCGAAATGCTCTAAATAGCTCGACAACTTGGAATAATGCGTGTCTTCGCCCGTGTCTATGAGCATAAACTCGTTGTCCGGGCTTTGGATCAGTATGCTGTCCCCCTGACCGACGTCTATAAAATGCACGGAAAATTCGCCGGATAATTCCGAATGATCCGAAAGATCCGAAAATATCCCGCTGTTTTGCGAACAATAAAAAAAGGCGAATAAAGACAAGCCGACCAAAATGGCCAGAAACGAGGGGTTTTTTGTGAGGCTTTGGCCTTTTATTTTTTTTCCGTGAGTATATGAAAAACGCGGTTTTCTTCTTCTGTAAGGCATAAATCAATCCTTTACTTTCTTTAATAATTCATTATACCATAGATTTATATGATTTGTCAAGAATTTTTACGATTGAAAAATTTTTTTTGATATGATATAATAGAGTGAAAACAAATAAAAACAAAAAAGCGGTGAATTTATGTATAAGGATAAAATATTCGCGGTTGAAATCCTTGATTTAACGGATGATGGCGCGGGAATCGGCAGAATTGAACCGGGCGGGCTTGCGGTGTTTACCTGCGGCGCGCTTCCGGGGGATATATGCGACGTCAAAATAAAAAAAATCGGTAAAAATTATGCTTACGGCGAATTGGTCGGAATAACAGCGCCTTCGCCGGACAGAATCAGACCTGTGTGCCGCGTGTTCAAAAAATGCGGCGGCTGCGCCCTTTTGCCGCTCAGTTATGAGGCGCAGTTAAAATTGAAGCATAAAATCGTAAAAGACCGCTTAGAGCGGATAGGCGGGGTTAAAAATGTCCGTGTCGATGAAATTATCGGTATGGATTACCCGTATAAATACAGGAATAAAGCGCAGTTTCCGGTGAAAAAAAACAGGCGGAATCCTGACTTGACCGATATAGGTTTTTATTCCCGCCGCACGCACGACGTCGTTAATATACCTTCATGCGCGGTTTTTTGCGGAGCTGACGAAAAAGTAATACGGGTTTTCAGGGATTATTTCAAGAGAAATAAAAATAAAACCGGCATAGTCTATGACGAAGCCTCTCACAGGGGAATGATCCGGCATATTTTCATAAGAGCCGGAGCGGCGAGCGGAGAGCTTATGATAGGTATTGCCGCAAATTTAAAACAGGGGGAATCTCTGCCCGATTCTGCGCGCCTGACCGAAGAACTCAGAAAAATCCCGGGGGTCAAAAGCGTTGTTTTAAACATAAATACCGATAAAACAAATGTCATCCTCGGCAAAAAAAATAAGATTTTATACGGCAGGGATCATATATTCGATTATATCGCGGACAAAAAATTTAAAATATCCCTCAACTCTTTTTATCAGGTAAACCCAACCCAAACCGAAAAATTATATGCGGAAGCCCTTAAGTTTGCCCAAGCGGACAAAAATTGGGTCTGTATCGATGCATACTGCGGCATCGGCACAATCGCGCTGATGTTCGCTTCGGAGGTTAAAAAAATCTACGGAATTGAAACATCAGGGCAGGCGATCCTCGACGCGCGGGAAAACGCGGAACTCAACAATATAAAAAATGCCGAATTTATCGAAGGTAAATCCGAAGAAGTGATCCGGGAGCTTGTGAACCGCGAAAATATAGATTTGCTCATAGTCGATCCGCCGAGAAAGGGCTGTGATATAAAATTTATCGAAACGGTCGTTTCGGCGGGAATAAAAAAAATGATATATATATCCTGTGAGCCTGCGACACTGGCGCGGGATATAAGGATGCTCTGCGAAAACGGGTATATACTTGACAGAGCATTGCCCGTCGATATGTTCCCGCACACGCTGCACATAGAAACCGTTGTGCTGCTGCGGTACCCGAGGTAATTTGTTAATGCCGTGTTAAATTTTCTGCCGGACGTTTAAAAAGACTTGCAATTATTTATCTTTATGTGATAGAATATGTAACAGAAATTGATTTTGGAACAGCGGGAGGCTTTAAAAAAAATAATAACTTCAAAAAACAACAGCCTGATCACAGAAACCGCGAAACTCAAGCATAAAAAATACCGGGACGAAAAGAAACTGTTCTGCGTTGAAGGCATAAAATTATCAAAAGAGGCGCTCAATTCAAATTTTTGCATCAAATATATAATCGTCTGCGAGGAAAACGCCGGGATTTTTGAGCGGGTAAAAGGCTGTGAAATAATACAAGTAAGCCGTGAAGCATATAAAAAAATCACGGATGAGAGCGGTTTTGAGGGGGTTATGTGCGTGCTTGAAAAACCGGACGATTCAGCCCCTTTAAAGTATGACAGACCTGTGATTATTCTCGATAATGTGCAGAACCCCGGAAATGTGGGAACAATCATACGCACAGCCGACGCGTTCTTATGCTCCGATATAATTTTAACGGGCGGCTGCGCGGACGTTTATTCGGGCAAAGTGCAAAGAGCGGCGATGGGCGCGGTTTTCAGGCAGAATATAAAAATATCTGAAAATATTAAAATTGAGCTTGCAATTTTGAAAAAAAATGGGTATAATATATTCGCGGCTTGTTTAAGTGAAAATTCATGTGCGGTAAACAGCGTAAATTTCGGTGCTAAATCCGCTGTGATTTTCGGGAATGAAGGCGGCGGGCTGTGCGAGGACACGGTGAAGCTGTGCGATGAGAGCCTTGTTATCCCGATGAATGAGGGGAGCGAATCGCTGAATGTGGCTGTTGCGGCGGGGATTATTTTATGGGAAATGAAAAAACAGATAACTAAAACGGAGAAGATACGATGAAACTTGGCATAGATTTCGGAACGAGTTTTTCTTTTGTCGCCGAATGGCGCGATGAAAACAACGCGCCGCAGTCGCGTACAAGAGAAAATATACCGACGATTTTTTACTATGATGAAATACACGGCGAAAAAATAGGCAAAGAAGCGGAACAGCTGATGCTTAAAATACCGAGCAACGGCGTGCGCAATATAAAAAAATACATCATAGAAAAAGATTTAAACCATATTTTCAGGCTGGGCAGATATAAAAAAATCGAAGGCGATTATTTTATCATAGGCAGACTTAAAGAGTTTACACTGAGGGAAATTGTCGCCAAATTTATTAAAATGCTGATAGATACGGTGCTTGCGGACAAAAACTATTACTACCCGCACACCGCGGGTTTTGGGGGGGCGGAGGATATAATCGAAAACATCGCGGTTGCGATACCGGTTGAACTGAACATCGAGCAGAGTTGGACATTTTTACAGAAATGCGTCGCTGAAGCCGCGGGTATACCGGAAAACAAAGTATATTTTATCCATGAACCCGTTGCGGCGGCGATGAGTTATTATGTATTAAACAAAAATGCGGGAAACAGAATACTGATATATGATTTGGGCGGAGGGACCGTCGATGCGGCGGTTGTGGCGTACGGCGCGGATTCTTACGGCTCGGATTACGGCGTGACGGTTGACGGTGAAGAGGAATTTGATGATGAGAGCGGCAGATATGAAGTTCTGGCGATGTATGGGGAGCGGATCGGCGGCAACGATTTTGATGAAGCGCTCGGCGAATATATACTCGATAATACGGGGCTGCCGGAGGAACGCGCATATTTGAGGGTTAATATAAAAGAGCGGAGCGCGTACGGCGAAGGTTTCAAAAAAGAGGTTACGGAAGCCAAAGAAAAGCTTTCGCAGCGCGATTCGGTCAGCTTCGCATATGAGCGCATTTCCGGCAAAATTGATATCACAACCGGAAAATTTGAAGCGCTTACAGATGATTTGCTTGAAAGGACGGTGTTTGTAACAAAACAGGCGCTGCGCGCATATAAAGAAAAATACAGACAGAACGCTTCGCTCGATGCTATTGTGCTGTCCGGAGGTTCAAGCCAGATGCCGATGGTCAGGCGGCGGCTGGAGCGGGTGTGCGGGGAGATCAGCGGGGAATTTCCGTCGGTTAAACTCTATTCGGAGCGTCCCGACTGCGCTATATCTTTCGGAGCGGCGATATATGCGGCGAACCTTGATCGGGTGACCTTTGTCGCACCTTATACCTATGGGGTGTATTTTATCGGACGCGGAAATTTTGATATGATATATAAAAACGAACCGATGGCAAAACATCCGGACGGAAAATATATATCGGCGAAAAAAATACATGAATTTGACACTTCGCTGGCGCGGGACCTCAAGGCTAAAGTTTATGAATATTCGCTTTCGTCGGCGGTGTCCCCCAATATATTCAAGCCGGCTATGGATATATATGTTCCGACCTATGCGCTCGGCGGCAGGCTCGGCGCGCACGAGCTCGCGGTTGAACTGAGGCTTTTTCAGGGCAGACCGATAGAAGCGCGTATATTCGACAACAGCCAGGACGGCAAAGAGATCAGCATTGAAAAATTTCCCGCATTTGAAGATATAAAAAAAGAAATGGAAAACCCCATAAAAATATCAAAAGATGACAGCAGACGTGAAATACCGGAAACCGTGCAAAACAAAAACGGTAATGGGGGGCTGCTGAACCTGATCAGGAGGATTTGGAGAAAATTATTCTCCGGAAAATAAAATTATGAATGAAAATTTATACTGTATATGGCTCTCTCTCGCGTGCGGAGCGGGAAGCCCCGTACCGCAGAAACTGCTTTCTGCGTTCGGGGATGCGGCAAAAATATATGAAGCGGGCGAAGAAGAATTTAATGCTTCGGAAAATCTTGATATTGATGAAAATATAATGTCGGGGCTGCTGGATAAAAATTTGGATGAGAGCGAAAAAATTCTGGAGTTCTGCGATAAAAACAATGTTTCGATTTTAAACTGCGGCAGCGGGCTTTACCCCAAACGTCTGCGGAATATACGGGCATTCCCCGCGGTTTTGTACTATAGGGGCAGACTGCCGGATATAGACGATAATTTATGCATTGCGATGGTCGGCACGAGAAGGATGACGGAATACGGTAAGAATGCGGCTTATGAGCTCGCCGGGGAACTCGCGCTGTGCGGAGCGGTCATAGTCAGCGGGATGGCGGGCGGGATCGATACGGTTTCGCATAAAGGCTGTATTGCCGCCGGAGGATTTACAATCGCCGTGTTCGGATGCGGTATTGACCGGGTATATCCGCCGGAAAACAAAGAACTGATGAATAAAATAATAGAAACGGGATTGATTATAACCGAATATGCTCCGGGAACAGAGCCGAAAGGCGTTAATTTCCCGATACGCAACCGAATAATCAGCGGCTTGTCACAGGCGGTTTTGGTGGTTGAGGCGGATAACCGGAGCGGCGCGCTGATCACGGCTAAAACGGCGCTGTTCCAGGGACGCGGGTTATACGCCGTTCCGGGCAATATCAATTCAAAAAACAGCCGGGGCAGCAACAATCTGCTTAAAAACCGGGCGGGGATAGTCACCGATGCTTATGACATACTGTCCGAATACGAACATTTATACAGCCACAGAATAAATATTGAAAACAGCCGGTATTATAAAGGCAAAAAGGATTTTTATAAAAACAAAAGGGAAAAAGAGCAGGAAAAACAGGCTGCGGCAAAAATATCCGATAAAATAAAAGAGAGTGCCGCAGCGGCGGAACCTCCCGTAGATACGCCGGCGATACCGCTGGGTGAAAAACTTGCGGCGCTCCAAATAATTCTAAACGAAGCGGAACTCAAAGTTTTTGCGGAGTTTTACAGCAATCCCGGTCAAAAACTCCGGTCAGACGATATTGTTCCCGAAGACATGAATATCTCCGACGTTATAAACACTCTGACTTTTCTTGAAATTTACGGGATAATAACATCGTTTCCGGGCGATTATTACACAGTAAGCGAAGGTTTTTTGAATTTATAAATAAAAATTAACGGAGGGTGTGTTTGAATTTGAAAACCAAAAATAAAAATATAGTGATTGTAGAATCTCCATCCAAAGCCAAAACGATAAACGGATACCTTGGCAGCGGTTATAAAGTTATAGGTTCTGTCGGTCACGTGCGCGATTTGCCAAAGAGCAAGCTCGGCATAGACATCGAAAGCAAATTCAATCCGCAGTATATAAATATACGCGGTAAAGGCGATTTGATAAACGAACTGAAAAAAGAAGCGAAAAATGCGGACAACATATACCTTGCGACCGACCCTGACCGCGAGGGGGAGGCCATAGCCTGGCATCTTGCGACGGTTCTCGGTATAGATGCAGCCGACGCCAAACGTGTGACTTTTAATGAAATCACTAAAACCGCCGTAAAAAGCGGCATAAAAACCCCAAAAAAGATAGATATGAACCTTGTCGACGCACAGCAGGCGCGCAGAATCATCGACAGGCTTGTGGGATACCAGATCAGTCCGTTTTTGTGGAAAAACGTAAAAAACGGTTTATCCGCGGGACGCGTGCAGTCTGTCGCAACGCGCATTATAGTCGAGCGCGAGGAAGAGATCAGAGCTTTTAAACCGGAAGAATACTGGACGATCCTCGCATATCTGCATAATTCAAAAAATAAGCGGTTTGAAGCTAAATTTTTCGGCGACTTAAAAGGTAAAATCGAACTCGGCGACAGTGAATCCGCTGAGAATATATTGAAAAATCTGGAAAATGCGGAATATTTTGTAAAGAGTCTTAAAAAAAGCGTGCGTATGCGCAATCCCGCCGCGCCTTTTATCACTTCGACGCTTCAGCAGGAAGCCAACAAAAAATTTAATTTCCCTTCCGGTAAAACGATGAGAGCCGCGCAGGAACTCTATGAAGGGGTGAACACAGGTCCGAAAAGCGGCACTCAGGGGCTTATCACCTATATGCGCACCGATTCTCTGCGTATATCGGACGAAGCGCGCGATGGGGCAAAAAGTTATATCACCGATAAATACGGGGAGTTGTATTATCCGGAAAAAGCGCGTGAATACAAATCAAAAAAAGGCGCTCAGGACGCGCATGAAGCCATAAGACCCACGCATATTTCACGCGATTTTGAGCCTGAAAACATTAAAAAATCCCTAAGCGCCGACCAGTATAAAATATATAAACTGATTTGGGACAGATTCATTTCAAGCCAAATGCAGTCCGCTCAGCTCGACACCGTGTCGGCTGATATTCAGGCGGGTAATTATATATTTAAAGCCTCGGGATATTCTGTGAAATTTCCGGGTTTTCTCGCGGTTTATGAGGAGACGCCCGATGAAACCGCAAAAAAAGAAGACGACCATGAGCATATCGGTGAAACCAAGCTGCCGGAACTCAGCGAGGGCGAAAAATTAAACTTAAATAAGCTCGGACATACACAGCATTTTACACAGCCGCCTTTCAGGTATACCGAAGCCTCTCTGATCAAGGCGCTTGAAGAGCAGGGTATCGGGCGGCCGAGCACCTATGCTCCGACGCTCACGACCATATCGCAGCGCGGGTATGTGGAGCATGAAGGCAAAGCGCTTAAACCCACGCCCCTCGGGGAGATTACAAATAAAGTCATGATTGAAAATTTTGAGGATATTGTAAACTGCGGGTTCACAGCGAGAATGGAGGACGATTTTGACGAAATTGAGAGCGGTAAGATCGCTTATGTGGAGATCCTCGAAAAATTTTACGGCGGTTTCAAACGCAGTCTTGATGAAGCGGAAATAAATATCGGCAAAGAAGAAATAATTGTTCCTGATGTTGAGATAGATTATGACTGCGAGCTATGCGGCAAAAAACTTATCGTTAAAAACGGGCGTTTCGGTAAATTCGCGGCTTGCCCTAATTATCCGGAGTGTAAATTCACGGTGAAACTGGGCAGGGACGGCAGCATAATAAAAAAAGAAGAACAGCCCCAGCCGCAGAAAACAGATTTAAAATGCGAGTTATGCGGCTCGGAAATAGTCATACGTCAGGGGCGGTACGGAAATTTCTACGCGTGCTCGAATTACCCGAAATGCAAGCACACCAAACCGATCGACGCCGAAACAGGCGCGATCTGCCCGGACTGCGGCGGCAAAATTTTAAAGAAACGCATAAAAAACAGGGGATATTTTTACGGCTGCGAAAAATATCCGGGCTGTAAATTTTCAATTTGGGATACGCCGCTTGAAAAAAAATGCCCCGAATGTTCGGGTATGCTGCTTCAAAAAAAAGGCGGGGATACAATATACTGCTATAATAAAGACTGCGTATATCAGGAAAAAGCGGAACCGAAACTCGAAAAATAGCCTGTTATTTATGTTTTTACGCATTTGAAAACATATATGCCTTTTTTCGAATATAAAACGGAGAGATTTTCCGGCTGTTTGCCGAAAATCTCTCCCAGTTTTTGTTTATGGCTCAGCGCTCCGTGTTTTTTGCGTATGACCAAACACAGCGCGCCGCCCGTATTCAGATATTCCCGGGAATCCTCATACATCCTATAAATCACGGCTTTACCCGCGTGTATGGGCGGGTTTAATATTATATAATCAAAACTTCCCGTCAACCGACCGAATCCGTCGGACAGGATAACTTCCGCCGATGCACCGTTAAGCTCCAAATTACGCTTTGCCAGCTCAACCGCGCGCCTGTTAACATCAGCCATAACAACATCAACATCCTCGCCGTAGATCCTGCTCAGAATAACCCCGGCAGTACCATAGCCGCAGCCCATATCCAAAATACGCGCTCCCGGTTTTGTTATTTCGGGCAGCTGT
>Ga0099364_10002922_pt1 | contig 26996 bp, 27 predicted proteins | sample TergutTh196P3_FD_73070 | JGI IMG/M metagenome (GOLD analysis project Ga0099364, IMG submission 73070) | Microcerotermes parvus P3 segment gut microbial communities from Pointe-Noire, Republic of the Congo - Th196 P3 | ecosystem: Host-associated > Arthropoda: Insects > Digestive system > Gut ... | reverse complement strand
ACCATAATATGAGGAGATGCCATGAAAATTGAGGATATACTTAAAGAAGACTTTATTATTGAAAACCTTAACGCCCAAACTAAAGAAGAAGCGCTAAACTTTATGTCCAATCTGCTTCTTTCCAGGGGTTATGTTAAAGAATCATTTCCAAAGGCTATTATAGACCGGGAATGCCATTATCCTTCGGGGCTGCCCATGGAAGGCCATAAAATCGCCATTCCCCATACCGATGCAGAACATGTAAACAAGTCGGTAATTCTATTTGCCCGTCTTGCACAGCCCCTGGAATTTTGTTCCATGGGCGATCCGGACGAAAAACTGGAGGTAAGACTTGTTTCCATGTTTGCCCTGGCAGAAAAAAAAGCAATAGGAAGAATGCTGGAAGTTCTTATTACTGCCTATTCCAATAGTGATATGCTGGAAACCATTCTTAATGCTCCTTCGGCAAAGGCAATCTATGATATTTTATATCAGGCTGTTGGAAATAAAATAAAGGAAGTATAAAAGCTCTTAAGGTTAATTTTTTACTTTATCTGACCAAGTTTTTGCAGTACAGTTTGAACAATGGATTCAATGTCAGCGCTGGACGGTACAGCTCCGCTGGACGGTACAGCTCCGCTGGACGGTACAGCTCCGCTGGACGGTACGGCTTCGCTGGACATAACGCCAATATCAGCAAGGTTGCTTGCTTCCATATTGCAGCATGGAGGAAGACCTCCGCTAAATATGCCGAGATTTTTTCGGATTTTTATTAGTTCCTGAATCTGTTCGCAGCTTAATGCATTAGCTTTACCGATGATATGTCCCGTGTACATCAAAATCATCGCATAGTGTTCTAATGATTCCAGCCGGTACCATGCTTCTGTAAGATTTTCTCCCCATGTTAAGGCGCCATGGTTAGCCAATAATAGTGCATTATAATCCCTGCAATAAGGGGCTATTGAATCGGGAATACCCTGAGAACCGGGGGTTTCATAATGTACAACAGGTACTGTTCCAAGAGTTAACAGCGTTTCTGTATATATTGGTTTATCCAGGCTTATTCCTGCTATGGCAAACGAAGTGGCCACTGGCGGATGAGCATGGCAGACGCCCATAACCTTGGAATTTTCCTTATATACCCGCAAATGCATTTTTATTTCCGAAGAAGGATTTAGACTGCCCTGTTGTAATACCGTTCCATCCAGGCGCATCTTTACTAATTCATCTGGATTTATAAAACCCTTTGAAACCCCTGTCGGGGTTGCCCAGATTGTATCGCTTCCGGTTTTACAGCTTATATTTCCATCATTTGCTGCGACATAGTTTTTATTATACATCCTCCTGCCTATATCAATAATTAATTCTTTTGCCTGATAATCAGTGGGATATTTCATTATTTACCAAATGGCCTGTTATATTTTGGGGATTCAAATTTAATAAGTAGTTTATTTAAATTAGCCTGCGTAATTGGATATAATGCAAAGGATGAAGGCAAAGAAATGAATGGGAAGCGGGAAGCTTTTCGTAATTCTTCCCAGAATTCCGGTTTTTTTTCCTCCAATGCGGTATCCGGGTTTTTTTCGTAAGAAACAGCATTGTTTTCAAGTGTTTTAACTTTTTTTCTTATTTGTTCCATATTTCTTTGGGCCATGACAAGAAAAAATCCATAGAATACAACAATTGGACAAATAATATAACTATTGGATAAAAAAAAGTCTAACAGGGCTCGTCCATATTTTCCCAATAGTTCCCTATTAATTGCCTCAAAAAGTCTAAACATATGTAATGGTACTTTATTATCTGTAAGATTGTCAATTAAGTGTCATTAAATTAATTTACAAAGGTAAAATTTTTTATATTTTTTTTTCCTATTGACAAAAAGACAAGCTAGTGAGAAAATATTTTATCATGGCGTCGCCATTTTTCTGGAAAGAGAGTGTTTTCTTTCAAGAGCACATGTTTGAGTTTTGGCAAAGTTGGAGGTTTTTATGTTGTCAGTGATTACAAATGCAGTCCAATGGGTACTTGATTTGGGTGCTGTCGCAATGTTGCCTATTATGTTGACTGTTTTTGGCCTCATTTTGGGGCAGGGTTTTGTAAAATCTTTTAGAGCAGGTTTAACAGTAGGTATTGGTTTTGTTGGAATTAACCTTGTAATAGGTCTTTTAACCGGCGGAGTAGGTGCTGCAGGTATGCGAATGGTTGAACGCGTGGGCGTACAACTGGATATTCTGGATGTCGGTTGGCCGATAGGTGCGGCGATTACCTTTGCTACCCCTATTGCAATGATACTTATTCCAAGTATTTTTATTCTCAATATTATTCTTTTGGCCATTAATTTTACAAAAACCATGGATGTTGACCTGTGGAATTATTGGCATCTTATTTTTCCTGGCGCCATGGTATATTATTATACAGGCAGTCTCCCCATTGCTGTAATATGTGCCTTAATCAATACTGTTGTTATTTTCAAGCTGGCAGACTGGACTGCTCCAACAGTGGAACATGAATTTGGTCTAAAAGGCATATCTCTTCCGCATGGTGAAACAGTCAACTGGGCTCCGGTTACCTATGCTCTTAACAAGATTTATGACAAGATTCCGGGATTCAACAAGATTAATGTAACTTCCACTAACCTAAAAGATAAAATTGGTTTTATTGGTGAACCTATGGTTATTGGTCTTATTCTTGGTGCAGTAATTGGTATTCTTGCCGGTTATGATGCAAAGACGATTATTAATCTGGCTGTGCAAATGGGTGCTGTTATGGTATTGCTTCCCAGGATGGTCTCTCTGTTAATGGAAGGATTAATGCCCATCTCTGAAGGAGCGCGGACTTTTATTCAGAAACGTTTCCCCGGTAAGGATGTATATATTGGTCTTGATGCTGCAATTTGTACCGGTCATCCAACAGTTATTACTGTAGCGCTTTTAATGATCCCGCTTACAATTCTTCTGGCAATAATTCTTCCCTGGAACCGCTTGCTTCCTCTGGCAGACCTTGCAGTACTTCCATTTACAGTTATCTGGGGTGTTGCTGCTTCCCGCGGTAATATAGTCAGGGCAGTACTGAATTCTATTGTTATGATTGCCATTATCTTCTTTATTGCTACCAATCTGGGAGAGCTTACCACAACCATGGCTCATGCGGTTGGATTTGATTTCCCCGAAGGTGCAACACAGATTTCCGGTATAGATATGAGCGCGCACATTACAGTTTGGATCATCATTAAATTGCTTGGATTCCTGCATGGTGATTTCACTGCTGTGTTTGCTGGTTTATTCGGCTTAGTCCTCTTTTCTGCATTATGGTTTTGGGTTCGTCACGATATCAAAAAAACCTACGGACTGCCGATTAATAAAGCTTAAAAGGGAGTTTGTGTAGTATGGCCACAAAGAAAGTTTTAGTAGCCTGTGGTACAGGTATCGCTACTTCGACGGTAGTAACGATTAAAATACAGGAAACACTTAAGGCAAACAACATTGATGCAGATGTCATCCAATGCAAGGTTTCCGAGCTTCCTATGAGGGTTAACGATGCTCATTTGGTTGTTACCACAACGGACTACTCTAATGACAAAGTACCTGTTATCCGGGGACTTTCATTCTTAACCGGAATGGGTATGGAAGAAGATCTGCAAAAAATCGTTGACATACTTAAGAAGGGATAAAAGATTTAGCGGTCCTTTCTATGGAAGGGCCGCTTTTTCTTCGGGTAAGGTTTTATGCAGTTACAGGGTAAAATTGCTGTTGTAACAGGAGCGGCAAAAGGAATTGGGAAGTGTATTGCTGTTGAATTGGCAAAACAAGGCGCAACAACAGTAATTTTAGATTTTGATGAAACTGCGGGAAAACAGGCAGAAGAAGACTTAAAACAACAAAAACTGGATGCTCTATTTATTAAAACAAATGTAGCAGATTATGCATCGGTGGAAGCTGCCAGAAATGAAACAATTAAAAAATATAATAAAATAGATATTTTGATTATTAATGCCGGTATAAGTCATAAGCACCGTATAGAAGAAATAACAGTAGATGAATGGAATAAGGTATTAAATATTAATCTAAATGGTTCGTTTTATACTGTCAAAGCTTTTTATAATGATTTTTTAAAGAAAAATAAAGATGATTATGGAAAAATAATCTTTATTTCCTCCGGATCTGCAATTACCGGAACTGGCGGCGGGTGTCATTATGCAGCATCCAAAGCAGGCCAGCATGGACTAATGCGGGCTCTGACAAAAGAGCTTGGCCCCTATGGTGTAAACGTAAATGCAATTGCTCCCAGAGTAATAATGACAGATATTTTTGATCATCTTTATCCAACTGAACAATCAAGAAAAGAATTGATAGAAAAAATACCTATTGGAAGATTTGGTTTGCCGGAAGATGTTGCAAATATGGTATGCTTTTTAGTAAGCCCGGCGGCAACATATATACATGGACAGATCATTCTTCTGGACGGCGGACGGACATATTAATGGTTCTTTATTAATGGTTTCTAAAAGAACAAAGGAGAAAGAAATTGAAAAGAGTATTAGTGGCAACCGGAACATCGGATAATAAAAGAACATTTGCTGTGAATTATATAAAAAGCTATTTGCAAGATAAGGGAATTGAAGCAGAAGTGACAGGTGACAATATTTATGAATTAAATCTTGAAAAACAAAAGCCCGATGTAATTGTAACTATTGGCCCGCAGGATTTTACCACAAATATTCCGATTATTGATGGAACGGTTTTTATTACAAAAATCGGTATGGATCCTGTTTGTAATGATATTATCGATAAATTAAAATAGGATAATTCTTTGAGAGCTTTAATGAAAACAAAATCTGGTCCCGGTAATTTGGAGCTTCTTGAAGTTCCTGAACCTGTGCCGGACAACGATTTAGTAAAAATTAAAGTGGTTTATTCAGGTATTTGCGGTTCTGATATGCATACCTGGGATGGAGTATATCCCGGAAACAGACCTCCTGTTATTTTAGGACATGAATTTTCCGGTTATGTTACCGAAGTTGGATCCAAAGTAAATAGTGTTCAGCCTGGTGACAGAGTAACAAGCGAAACGACTTTTTCTACCTGCGGGGTATGTAAATTTTGCCGCCGCAAAGAATATAATCTTTGTTCTACGCGGGAAGGTATAGGAACTCAGGTAAATGGAAGTTTTGCCGACTATGTATTGGCCAGAGAAGAAAGTATACATAAACTGCCCGACACAGTCAGTCTTTTATCTGCATCTCTTGCAGAGCCGCTTGCCTGTGCGGTTCATGGTTGTCTTGAACGTACAGCAATTAACTCAGGTGATATTGTATTGATCTTTGGTCCGGGATCTCTTGGTCTTTTAAGCGCCATGACCTTAATAAGCAAGGGAGCAATAGTAATATTAGCCGGTATTACTGCAGATAAAGAAAGATTGAGCCTGGCATGCGAATTGGGCGTTCAAAGAATTGTTGATCAACAAATAGAAGATTTACATAATGTTGTTATGGAATTAACAGAAAATACCGGAGCTGCTTCCATAATTGAATGTTCCGGCAATATAAATGCGCTAAATAAGGCTTTGCAGCTTGCCGCTAAGCAAACAGATATTGTAGAATTAGGTGTTTTTCCAAAACAATATAATGAAATAGATACCAGTTTCTTTTTTTCCAAAGAAATTAGATTAGTAGGATCAAGAACCCAGAAACCTTCTTCCTGGAGAACTGCAATTAATCTGATGGCTCAAGGAAATTTAATTCCGGAAAAACTGGTAACTGGTGTTTTTCCGCTTGAAGAATGGCAAAAGGCTTTTCAGATAGTCAAGGATCGAGGCGGAATAAAAACGGTAATCCAATGTTCTAAGGAGATATAACAGATGAAAAGAATCGTGTGGTATGGAATAAAAGATGTACGTCTTGAAACAGATGCCGAAATTCCCAAATGCGAAGAAGGGGGAGTCCTAATAAAAACAGAAGCTTTTGCTGTCTGTGGTACGGACATTAAGGCATATAATGCCGGCAATACCCGGCTTACCCATCCCCAGACTGTCGGGCATGAATTTGTAGGCCGCATAGAAGAAAGTAAAACGCCGGTGTTTTCCAAAAACGACCGTGTAGTGATGGCTCCTACTATTGGCTGTGGAGAATGTTATTACTGCAAGACCGGAAAACGGAACCTATGCGCAAAACCCCGGTCTATTGGATTTCAGATTCCCGGCGCCATGGCCGAATATTTAAGCCTTCCTGCCGATGCAATAAACGGCGGTCACTTAATTAAATGTCCCGAAGATATTCCTGCTCCGCTTGCAGCGATTGCCGAGCCATTAAGCTGTGTTATTAATTGTCTTTCCATAGTTCCCATGAATGCAGTTGAAGATGCACTGGTCATAGGAATGGGCGCCATAGGACTTTTGCATGCCATTGCCATTAGAAATGCCGGAGTAAAAAATATTGTTACCTGTGAATTTCCCGGCCGAAAAACTGATATAGCAAAAGATCTGGGTTTTTCTGTGGTGCATCCCGATGAACTGGATAAAAACTACAAAGAGCTTTCGCATGGACTTGGTTTTAATCTGATTATTATTGCCGCTCCCAGCCAAAAAGTACAGGAAACAGCCCCAAGCTATGCCCGAAAAGGAGGCTATGTTTCGTATTTTGCCAGCCTCCCGCCGGAAAATGAAAAACTTTCTATGTCAAGCCGGCTAATTCACTATAGCGAGCTGGTACTTTACGGAGTTTCCGATTCAACTCCCAAACATGTAGAAGATGCGCTCAAACTTCTTTCTGCCAGGAAAGGAGAATTTGAAAAAGTTATTACTGTTCTTCCCATGGAACAGTGGCTGGAAGCATACCAGGGTGTAATGGATATGCGTTATGCAAAGGTTGTATTGACCCCATAAAGCTTATTATTTTCTAACCGGCATGATTTCTATTAAATAGCCGTCAGGATCCTTAATATAATAAACTCCAAATTCGGGTACATCGTAGCTAAAACAACCCATTTCGGTATGCCGGGCCTTTGCAGCTTCAATATCATCGGTTCTAAGGGCAAAATGAACAGAATTATCTCCGTGGTCGTAGGGTTTGTTTCTGCCAATTTCCCGGATTATTTCCACTTGCTGGGAAGACTCTTCGTTTCCGATAAAAGCAACTTCGATGGTTTCCGAGCTTTTTTGCCGTAAAAGCTTTAAATCCACAGCTTTTTCATAAAATGCCAAGGTCCTTTTCATATCGCTTACATAAATACAATTGTGTTCCAGTCTAAAAAACATAAAAATCCCCTTGTTTGATAGTAGATTACTTAGAATACACTATAATCCAATAAAAATCAAATAACTTTGCATAATATTACAAAATGTTACAAGGTTGATTATTTTTATTTGACATTTCCGGCAAAAAAAGGTAGTATTAAGTCTGCTAAAATGATCCAGGAAAGGATAAGGCATATAGGAGGAGCTAATGAAAAAGATATTGCTTGCCTGTGGAACCGCAGTTGCTACTTCCACAGTAGTAACTCACCGTTTGGAAGAAGCAATGAAGAAACGGGGACTTGCCGGAAAGTACACTGCAAGCCAGTGTAAAATTGCAGAAATTCATTCCAAGGTTGACAGTTTTGACATTTTAATTACCACTGTAAAAGCACCTCCTGGGATTAACATTCCTGTGATAAACGGCCTTCCGCTCTTAACCGGAGTAGGGGCTGAAAAAATATGGGACGAAGTAGCCGAACTTATAAAAAAGGAATAAGCACAGGCTAATAGAGTAATTATTTTTCTTTTTGGGTTTCTCCAGAGGGAGGCGGCTAATCCGAAAAGAGATAATTTATAGGATTCGTTATGCGGATCTAAACCAATAACTTAAAGTTTGCTGGAAGGAGGCAAAACGAGTATGGAAGGCTTTTTGAACCTTATTATTACGGCATTTGGCTATATTTCTGCGCCAGGCGCTACAGTAATGATGCCGGTAATTATTTTTATCCTTGGTCTTATTCTGGGAGCAAAACCAGGCAGGGCCTTGCGGGCCGGTCTTATTGTCGGCGTTGGTTTTGTTGGATTAAACCTCGTTGTCGGACTGCTTGGCGGTTCCTTGGGACCGGCAGTACAAACCATGGTAGACAGATTTAACTTAACCATGGACGCAGTTGACATTGGCTGGGTACCTTCGGCAGCTATTGCCTTTGCATCCAGAATTGGAGCGCTGATTATTCCTGTGGGTATTTTGGTTAATGCAATCATGCTCCTTACCGGAACCACAAAAACAGTCAATGTTGATATCTGGAATTACTGGCACTTTGCTTTTACCGGCGCCATGATTCACAGTCTTGGCGAAATTATGGGTATGAGCGCCGGCAGCGCCTTTCTTATGGGACTTGCCGCCGCGGCTCTTAACATGGTAATTGTCATGGTTATTGCCGATAGGACGGCAGCCGGACTGGGCAAGTACAATGAACTGCCCGGTATTTCCATCCCTCATGGCTTTACCGCTGCCTTTGTTCCCATTGCTGCTGTGGTAAATGTTGTATTGGATAAAATTCCTGGAATTAACAAAGTAAAAGTGGATATGGAAGTAATCCAGAAACGGCTTGGTGTTTTTGGCGAGCCGGTTCTTATTGGTGTGGTATTCGGTATCATTATTGGATGGCTTGCCGGTTATGAACCCGTGCCGATTTTCCAAATGGCAATTCAGATGGGCGCCGCCCTGGTATTAATTCCCAAAATGGCAGCCTTGCTTATGGAAGGACTTATCCCTGTTTCCGATGCAGCCCAGAGCTTTATCGAAAAGAATTTCAAGGGTAAGGGTGTTATCTATATCGGTCTTGACTCTGCTATTGGTATTGGTCATCCCATTTGTCTTACCTGTGCCTTGATTCTTGTCCCGCTTTCAATCTTCCTGGCAGTTATTCTTCCCGGCAACAGGATGCTTCCTTTTGCCGATCTGGCAGTTATCCCCTTTATCTTCGTGCTTATCATCCCTATAACCAAAGGAGATTTCTTCCGTTCGTTGATTATCGGCGCCATTGTAATGATTGTTATGCTGTACTGCGGAAGCAGCCTGGTTGAACTTCTTATGGTCACAGCAGCCGCTGCCGAACCTGCAACCTATGCAAATTATGGTTCAAACTTCTCCAGTATTTGCGATGGATCAAACCCCCTAACCTGGGCGATGATCAATGTTGCCAGGCTTAAATGGATTGGTATAGTGATCTTACTGGCAATTTCTGTTGCATTGTCGGTCTGGAACCGCGGCCTTATTAAAAAAGAAGCCGAAAAAGGCGAATAAGCTATTTTCTTTGGAAAGACCCGCCGTCTTGCCGCAGCGGCGGGTTTTTTATTTTATCGGGAATTTGCATGGAAAGGGTCTACGAATACGACAAAAAAACTTACCGATTTAAAGTTATTATAATTAATATGCTTTTTGTGCCTATTCTAGGATACTGTATTTATAGGATTATTTTTGTAGAGGTAAATGCAATCCTGTGGGCTTTAGCAGGAATTGTCTGTATATATGCCCTGTCCAATACATTTATAAAAAAAAGCAATCCACGGATAATAACGATAAGTGATGAAAAAATCGTTTTTTCTTCTTTTGGAGAAAAAAGTTTTGAAATAAATAAATTAACCAGGTTCCGTGTTAGGGCTTCTACGCCAAAGTATCAGGTATTTATAAGAGTCGAAGATTCAGATAAACGGCATGCTTCTTTTTGGGTTACTTACAGTCAATTTAACGATAAGCTGGACCTTTTAGCAGAATTTGATTATCTTGAAAAAAAAATACACCCCGATTCCTTACGGTTTAGGGGAAAAGGAAATATAGCAAATACCCGTCCGCCTAAGCTTTAGTTTTTAATTGCAGCAGCTACTTCGTCCAGTACCGCTTCGGCAGCAGCTCCGCCTTGTGCCAGGCCTACGCCATTAATTACCGGCTTGCCTATATCGTCTGTAAGCATGGCAGTACGGATAATAATATCAAAATCCGGCGCTTTTGTTGCCAGCTCAATTACTTTACATTGGGTAATGGTATACTTACCGTCAAGTTCCCTTTTTTTTAATCCATTTTTAAGCCGGTCTATAGCAACAACTGCAACTCCGCTTCCGGCGCTAAGTAAAATCTTTTTCATAATGCCATCATAGTGTAGTTGACAATAAAAAACAATGGTAATATTATAAAGACATGAAATCACTTACTATTACCGTAAAAAATGAAACAGGCCTTCATTCACGGCCTGCAGATCTATTTGTCAGAACTTCTAAACTGTACCAGTCCGATATAGAAGTATGTAAAGGCGAAAAAAAGGCTAATGCAAAAGCAATTTTAAAGCTTATCCTTTTAAATGTCTGCGAAGATGATCAAATAACCATTAATGCCGACGGCCCCGATGAAGATGAGGCCTTACACGATCTAAAGCTTCTGGTAGAGTCGGATTTTGTTACCGTGAATCCCAAGGTTCAGATCTAAAACCTTAATTTGCCGCTGAGTGTACCAAAAAATATCCCAATTATACTATGTTAAAGAGGTGTGCCAGGGGGCTGCGCATGCCAAAAAAACTGCGTGTAGAATTCACAAAAACAGCTTCCTAACCACTTAAATTTTTATTTTAAGTGGTTAGGCTTTTTTACATAGCAGCAACTATCACGAGCTGATCTATTTTTGTGAGGAATTCCACATAGTTTTTTTGGCATGCGCAGCCCCCTGGCACACCCCTTTACCAGCTTATAACTGGGAAATATATGGCACACTCAGCGGCAGATAAGGTTTTTCATATGCAACCTATGGTCGCAAGCTTGTCCGGTAAAGCTTTCCAGTTAAAGCTTTCCGCCATAGGCGGAATATCCAAAAAAAACCTAATTTGCCGGGCTTTGGAATATTTGATGATAACAGGAGGCGCATTGTACCAATGGTTGCCACGGAGGCGGGTGTGCACTCCCACTCGGGTATGACTTTCTGCGACGAGCAGGGAAAGGGGGACTTGCCCCGACCTTTGTGCCGGCTTGCCCAGCGTTAGAATAAAGAACGAATAGTTGCTGGGCAAACGCACAAAGGCGTTGGATAAGCTTTGGAGCAGCAGGAATACACGAGTGGGAGTGCACACCCGCCTCTATGGTGAATTGGTACGGATGCGCCTCTGTTATTATTAGGTATATTCAAAGCCCGACATATTTGGGTTTTACCGCAGTTCCTCCGGTCGCAGAATATTCTGGATAGAACAATAACTTTTTACCCGTAAGGCTGGAAAGGGATCTGCCTTGGGGTTTGTTTTAAAATCATCCAGGGTTTTTTCGTACAAGGAAAGGGGTATGGACATTATTGCTACTTCGTTGTCCTTAATGCCATGGATATGGAATTCCAGTCCTTTGTCGCTGTTTTTACTGTGGTACCACACGCTTATGTCTTGTTCCGGATAGTTTTCGTCGGCTTTTAAGTACAAATAATACTTAATTGCTTCTACTGCTTCTGTAACAAGGCCGTCCTTTACAATGGAGATACGTTCTGCCATTTCCGGATAAGATATTACTGTTTCCCGGGATGCATCGGCGTTTTCTTCTTTTTTTAGGTAAAACTTTCCGCGATCCAGTTCGTTTAATACTTCAAGGTTAAGGTTTTTTTCCGGCCATGTGACAATTAATTGAAACTCCGGTTTATGCCGTTTGCCGCAGGCAGAACAGGGAAAGGCCAGAAAATTTCCTGCCAGTATATCTTCGATATACTGAGGATCCGTATCCAGATTTATTTCTTCGGGGACATCTACTACAAATGTATTGTCGCAGAAGCATGGTATTTTATGTTTCATTCTATCCTCCTGTCTATCGGTTTGTAAAAAACCGTATATCATTAAAAACTGCAAACATCATAAGACCCACAATAATTACTACCCCGGCGGTTTGAAAAATCGATACTGCTTTTGGGTGAATGGGTTTTCTAAGAACTATTTCTGCCAGATACATGATAATCATCCCTCCGTCCACGATTGGAATGGGAAGCAGGTTCATTAAACACAGTGCAATGGATATGAGCGCGAGAAAGTTAAGGGCAGAGCTGAATCCTGTTGCAATACTTTCCTGGAAGCCTCCTGCAGCTATATCTCCCATCATATAAGTGATACGTGCAGGACCGGAAATAGCTTGTGTAAGGTCTATGTCTCTGTTAAAAAGAAGGGCCAGGCTTTTTACAGAAACAGCAAAAGTTCGTACTGCATCTTTTGTACCGGCGCTAAGGGCAGCGGGAGGCGAAAGCTTTGGAGTACTATATCGAAGCGAAGGATATTCAATACCAAGGTTGGGAAAACCCGATAAGATCTCTATATTATGTAATTCGGCAGTTCTTATGCTTCCATTGCGTTCATACTCCAGCATAAAATCTGCCATTTCGACGTTTTGGAAAATTCTTAGAAAAGCAACAGTATAGGGTATAGCTTCGGTTTCAAGCGTAGTTTCACCGTCAACTTCCAATGAACGGTTTACAGCAAGAATAAGATCTCCTGGCATTAACCCTGCCCGTTGTGCTGCGCTGTCTGGACGGACTGCCTCTATATGCGGTCTTGTCCAGGGATATACGCCTATTCTGCCAATTCCCGTACTATCCATATAGGGATGAATGGTAAGCTCTTTTGTTTCTCCTTCGCGAATTACCGTTATGGGCAGGTCTCTGGATGGATTAAGGGCAATATTTTCCTGTATATCACGGTATGTTGTTATTTCTCTTCCATTTATTTCTATTATTCTGTCTCCGCTTTCCAAACCGCCCTGATCCGAAGGATAGCTTTGACCGTCAATGTCGGACAGAAGCACTATTCTGTTTTCCAGGGTTTGAATTTCTATGCCTCTTCCCAAAATTACCGAAAGCACAACTATTGCAAAAAGAAAATTAAACAGGGGGCCGGCAAAAACCGTAGAAATACGCTTCCATGGACTGGCAGCAAACATTGTGCCTGGTGAAGGTTCAATTCCATTTTTTTTCTTATTCCAGAATTCTTCGTAATCGCTGTCTCCCCGCATCTTGCAGTAACCCCCTGCAGGAAAAAACCCAAGACGGTATTCCACAGTTCCAATTTTCTTTTTTAGTATGGGGCTGCCCCAGCCTATGGAAAAAGCTTCTACATCTATGCCGGAAAGACGCGCAGCAATAAAATGCCCAAGTTCATGAACAAAAACTACTATTCCAAGACCAAGCAAGCCAAGGGCTATTCTAACAATAGTGTCCATTCAAACTCCTAAAAAAAGAAACGATATAACATATAAAAGAAGGGGGCTGCAAATGCAACTGAATCTGTAGAATCAAGCACGCCTCCTCTGCCGGGGATTATGCCCCCCGAATCATCAAAACCGCTGCTTCGTTTTATTGCCGATTCGACAAGATCTCCTAAAATTACTGCTATGCCGGTAAAGAAACCCAGCAGAATCGTTGCTGGGATTTTTGCAATCTGGTCGGGTACAAAGACATTAGGAAAAAAGTGTGCCATAGTAAGACAAACCCCTATGGATGCGCTCATGCCTCCCAGATATCCCGCAATGCTTTTATTGGGGCTTGCACCAAAAATACCTCTGTTGTTTTTACCAAAGAGCTTTCCGCTAAACCATGCCAGGGCATCGTTAGCTAATACAGATAATAAAAAAGTTAAAATTATTACCGTTGAATAGGGATTGGCAGCCATGGTAACCATATAGCTAAAAAAAAGACCGGGATAGACCATTATGGAAAAAGCCGCGGCAAGCCGGCCAATTACACGGGAAAAACCTGTCGTCCTTGTATTTAAGAATATTTCGGATACCAAAACCCACGATGCACCAAAGACAAAAAGAGATTGGAGAAATTGTATATTAGCTCCAAAGCTTACAATTAAGGTTGCCGAAAGGGGAGCAAGGGAGCCAAGGAAAGCAGCTTCAATGACATAAACATGAAAGCCCTTTGTTTTAAGCATAAGGGCTAATTCAACTGCTCCAAAAGCGGTAAAAAAAATTATTAATATATTTAAGGCAAGATGATTATAATGCGGCAGAAAAACAATTAACGCTGTTAAAAACGGTACACCTATAAAAAAAGTCAAAAGGCGCTGAATTAGTTTATGTATTTTCATGTTATACCGCCGTAATTTCGTTTGCGCTTTTGATATTGTTCAATTGCAGATCCAAGTTCTTTTTCTGTCCAGTCCGGCCACATAACAGGAGAAAAAAAATATTCTGAATAGGCGCCTTCCCAAAGAAGGAAGTTGCTTGTTCTGTATTCTCCGGCGCTCCTTATAATAAGGTCGGGATCGGGAACATCTGGATTGTCCAGATATTTTGCAATTATTGTTTCGTCTGCATTATATAGATCCTCGCCGGCAATTGCTGCACGATGTACTGCCCTGACAATTTCGTCCCGGCCTCCGTAGTTTAATGCCAGTATTACCTGTATGCCGCCGAATGAAGCTGTTTCGTTACATACATCGTTTATTTCTTTTGCAATATCCTGTGCTAAACCTGCCATGTTTCCTGCATGACGAAGCTGTATGCGGTTTTCCCGGTAAAAGTCCAGTTCCTTTTTTAAGTATTGCTTTATTAAACCCATTACAAAGCTTACTTCTTCTGCAGTACGTTTCCAGTTTTCTGTAGAAAATACATACAGGGTTAAATATTTAATCCCAATATCGGAGGCTGCTTTGACCACCCGCTTGGCAGCCTGGAGCCCTGCCAAATGTCCCTGAGTCCTTGGCTCTCCCTGCGCCTGAGCCCAGCGGCCGTTTCCATCCATAATGATCCCTATATGACAGGGAATTGAATTTTTATCTTCGTTTTTTGTCAAACTTCCATGATCTCCGATTCTTTTTCTTCCAGCACGGTTTCAATTTGTTTTATAAATGAGTCTGTAAGTTTTTGAAGTTCATCGGCATTTTTACTTTCTTCGTCTTCTGTTAACTCCTTGTCTTTAAGAAGTTTTTTTAATTCTTCGTTGCCGTCCCGGCGTATATTCCTTACCGCTACCCGGCTTTGTTCCGCCTGGTTTTTGGCCTGCTTTACCAGGTCTTTACGCCGTTCTTCTGTTAAAGGAGGTATGGAGATGCGGATTATTTTTCCGTCGTTTGAAGGATTAAGGGAAAGCTCCGATGATAAAATTGCTTTTTCAATTTCGCCAATCAGATTTTTATCCCAGGGCTGGATTACAATAAGCCGGGCTTCGGGTGTGGAAATATTGGCTACCTGATTAATGGGAGTCTTTTCTCCGTAATAATCTATCCGCAGTTTGTCAAAAAGGGCAGGGGAGGCCCTGCCTGTACGAAGTACAGCCAACGCTTCTTTAAGAGCCGTTATGGCTTTTTTCATCCGTTCTTCGCAGGATTTAATGGTATTATGCATCTACATCTCCTTTTTTAAACAAGAAACGGCGTTTCATGTACCGACTTTTAGATATACATAATCGGCAACGGAAAGAACAGCTCCGGCTTTTTTTCCTGCTTCTTCCAGAGCTTTGGCGACGCTGAGCTTTTCGTCTTTTACATAACCCTGATCAAGGAGGCATATCTCTTTTAGAAATTTGTTTAGCTTGCCTTTAAGAATATTGTCCACAACATTGGCAGGCTTTCCTTTTACAGATTCATCCTGTTCCATTTGTTTGCGGAAAATATCTTCCTGTTCCTTAATCCAGGCGCTGTCGATTTTTTCCCTGTTAAGCGCCATTGGATTAAACGCAGCAATATGGAGAGCTATTGAAAATGCAAAAGCCTTTACTTCCTCGTCTTTAAGGGCTTCGGCCTTGTCGGCAGCGATTTTTACCGCCACTCCGATAGCTCCTTCGCCGTGAATATACTGGCACAGGTATTCGTTAGGTCCTGCTTCGATGGTAACAAGCCGCTTTAAGGACATGTTTTCCCGTATTTTTGCCGCCAGGTCGGTAACCATGTTTTTTAGTTCGTCTGTCATATCGGTATAACCCTTTTCGAGGGCTGTTTTACACAGTTCTTCACCAAGGGTAATAAAATCCGGATTACGGGCTACAAAATCTGTCTCCGAAGCTATTTCGGCAAGCACCGCACGGGAACCGTCTTCTTTGATTTTTATAAAGATCTTTCCTTCGTTGGTTGCCCTGCCCGAGCGGTTTTCTACAGCAGCGAGTCCTTTTTCCTTTAGGATTTTTTCTGCCGCCGCTGCATCGCCGTTTGCAGCAACCAGTGCATTTTTACATTCCATCATTCCTGCTCCGGTTTTATCCCGAAGCTTTTTTACATCCAAAGCACTAATATCAGCCATGTCAATTACTCCTCTTCGTATACCTTGTCTACATCAAGTGAAAAATCGCCGACATCATCCTCCTCTTCCGCATCGCTTTCGCCGGCAGCGCTGCCTTCTGTTTTGACAGCTTCTTCTTCTCTGGAAGTATAGGATTCGATATCGATTTCCTGGTTTTCTTCCCTGTAGGACATATCGTTCATCATTTCTTCCATATCCTCGTCTTCGTCGCCCAGGGTTTCGATAATCTTAAGCCCTGCTTCGTTGTCTGCTTCTATTACTGCATTGGCGATAATCTGGGTAAAAAGGGTTATGGCCCGTATAGCATCGTCATTACCCGGAATGGGAAAGTCGATTCCATCGGGGTTGCAGTTGGTATCTACTACAGCAACAATGGGGATATTCATACGCTTGGCTTCGGCCACTGCAATGGTTTCCATTTTTGTATCAATGATAAAAAGTATGCCGGGAAGTTCTTTCATTTCCTTGATACCGCCAAGGTTTTTTTGGAGCTTGCTGCGTTCTTTATTCAGAGCAGCAACTTCTTTTTTGGTAAGGTTTTCGAAAGAACCGTCCACTTCCATTTTTTCCAGCTTTTTAAGGCGAAGAAGTGATCTTTTAATGGTAACAAAATTGGTAAGCATGCCGCCAAGCCAGCGGTTGTTTACATAGTACATTCCGCAGCGTTCGGCTTCTTTTTGAATAGCCTGCTGGGCCTGTTTTTTGGTGCCTACAAAAAGAACCGATTTTCCTGCTACTACAGTTTTACGCACTGCTTCGTAGGCATCTTTAATGGATTGAATGGTTTTTTGCAGATCGATGATGTGGATCCCGTTTCTTTCGGCAAAAATGAATTTCTTCATCCGGGGATCCCAGCGTTTTACCTGATGACCGAAGTGAACCCCCGATTCAAGCAGGCTTTTCATGGTGACTACCGCCACATTTTCCTCCTGTAAAATGACAGAATGATCGGTTAATTAATGCACTATGATTAAAGCACTAACCCGATACTGGTTCTGTCAGCCTTCTCTGTATCTCTTCCGTGTTATAATACGCCGGAAGGAAGTTACGGTATTTGGCGATGCGCCGCCAGCAATAAACGCCGGCTAGGCACCGTACTGATAACCGTTTTGTATCAGCATGACATAAAATTCATGCATTGGCAAGCCTACAACTCCGCTAAAGGAGCCGTCTATTGATGTAACAAAGCAGCCTCCAAGCCCCTGAATTTTGTACGAGCCGGCTACCCCCTGCCATTCTCCGGTATTAAGATACCATTCGATTTCTGTATCAGAAAGAGGAGCAAAAGACACTCCCGTCCGTACAGTACGGCAGTCAATGCTTTGGGTTTTTCCGCTAAACAGGGATATAGAGGTAAATACCTCGTGTTCCCGGCCTGCAAGACGTTCTATCATTGTTTTTGCTTCGCTGCGGTCGGGAGCTTTACCAAAAATCTCCCCATCGAGGGAAATAACCGTATCGGCGCCGCAAATCCACCGGGGAATACGCCCCTGAAGCTGGCCAACAATGGCATTGATCTTTCGTATCGCCATATCCCGGGAATATTCTTCCGGAGTTTGACCAGGTCTGGGTCTTTCGTCGAGTTTTGCAGGCATAATGTTAAAGGGCAGCCCCAGGAGTTTAAAATATTCCTGCCTGCGCAGGGAGCCTGATGCCAGAATAATAGGTTCCATTTCTGAGAGATGCGGGACTCGAACCCACCACCTTCAGCTCCGGAGGCTGACGCTCTATCCAGATGAGCTAATCTCTCGGATTAATGCAGCGAGAAAGCTGTTTTGATTAGGATAGGCGCTGGAAGCGGCCTTTGTCAAGGTAATACGGACAGAGGAATGAGGAGTTTTTGCGCGCAGAGGCGCGGAGTTCGCGAAGGAATTAGGAAGTTATGGTCCGCGGATTGCGCGGATTAACGCCAATAGCAGATGAATCAATCTTTATCTTATCTCCGCGAAAATCTGCGAAATCCCTTCGGGCTTGCAGTCTGCGGACTATACTCCTAATGAGAGGTACCTGTCACCTTTTATGCCATTGTGTCTACTTGCTGTTTTAACGCTTTTTTATTATGCTCAATAACAGGGACATTAAACATGACATTTGAACATTTTGATCGTATTACTCAAGATCCGGGTATTATGGGCGGTAAGCCATGTATCCGGGGTATGCGCATTACTGTGGGCAGGATACTTTCCCAGATTGGTGCGGGCGAAACGATTGAAGAATTATTGGTTGATTATCCCTATCTTGAACGGGAAGATATTTTGCAATCGCTTCAATACGCTGCATGGCTCGCCCAAGGCTACGAAGTCGCCATTGTCTGATTTTTTATGAAAATTATTATCGATGTAAATCTTGCTGTCCGCTGGGCTGATATGCTTTTGGACCGGGGGGTTGATGCTATACATTGGACAGCAGTCGGCCCTTCGAATGCTCAGGACCTAGTGTTATCCAAATCCGTGCTGATGATACACGCCCTGAAGCTCAACTTGACAGGGTATCGGATGTATTTATCAAGTTCTCCGATATTATTGAGCAAGGCACCCTTATTACTATTGATCCGGTAAAAACGCGAGTGCATATCCTTCCCTTTGTATCTTCAGAGGGATAAGCTTAAAATCCAAAAAATCCGTGTTTATCTGTGTTAATCCGTGTTAATCCGTGTTCATTCGTTGATCTTCTTCACTCTTCCTCAAAATATGCCGAAAATGAAGTGAGGAAGACTCAGTGGTGCCTGACACCGTTCGAGCAACCCAGAGGACGCAAAGGAATGAGGAGGATCAACGAAAGCCGCCGGGCGCATTAGCGCCCAATTAATCCTTCCTATCGGCTCGTCGACCGAAGGGAGACATTAGCACGAATTAAAACGAAAATATTCATTAGTGTAATTCGTTGATTTTCCTGGTGAAAATTGCCTGTCACCTTGGAGTCTGTCGGACTTGTGGAATTTTGCAGCATAAAGCTGCAAAATTCTCCGATTTTTGGACTCCTTTGGGAGTTTGCAAGGAAAAAATCGTGCTTTTTGCACGATTTTAACCATTAATTGGACAAAGTCCGACAAACTCCTAGGAAAAAACGCTAATTTTGTACTATAGTATAGGATAAAATAGGGTAATAATGAAGAAATTCTGGATTTTTGCCGGATTAATCATATTTCTCGCTGGGGCTGCATGGGGGCAGGGTAGGTATAGGTGGTTAGGTGGTCCTGGTAACTGGGGAGACAATAACTGGGAAGATATGGATAATCCAACAATTCCACCAACTCCATCAGGCACAATCCCCGGCGGATCTGATTATGCGGAAATAAATAGCGGCACTGTTACCCTTACACAGAATATTACCCTGGGATCTCTGGGAATCAATATTGGACTCCTTACAAATGGCGGAACTGTCAGCCTGGGGAGTTATTCTCTTACTGCAACAGCAATCACAAACAACGGGACAATTACCCTGGACGGAGTATCCGCAACCCAGATTGGGCCACATACCACAATGGGGGGGACAGTGGAGTTTACCGGCAGCGGAACAACGCTCGCCGGGATAGAAAATTTTTACAACCTAACCATTCAGGGCGGGACAAGAACAGCAACAAGTGATGTTGTTGTAAGCGGGACTGCAAACATCAGTGCCGGAAGCCTTAATATGGCTACCCACAATCTTAATGCAGTAAACCTGGCAATTACCGGAACCCTGACTGCAGGGCCGGAAATAAACGTTACTGGAATCTGGAATAGAACCGGACCCTTTAATGCCGGCAGTGGTTTAGTTCGTTTTACCGGAGCTACGGTAAACGGTGCCAATACTTTTAATACTGTTATCTGTACAGGAAATGTAGTTTTTCAAGGCAGCAATACTATTGCCAATCTGACTTGCAGTCCCGGAGCAAATGTAAGCTTTGCCAGCGGTGCTGCCTTTACCCAGACAATTGCTTATTTGACTGCAACCGGAGCAAGTCTGAATCGATCAGGCACCGCAGGGCATTGGAATCTTGTCGGTCTTACTGAGGGTAATTTTATTACAAATAGTTCTGCAAGTTCAATAAATTGGTGTAATTCGGCTAATTTCCTAAACCGGACAACAGCTACGGGCACTAATCAGGCTAGTGGCAGTGATAATATTCGGGTATTTGCCGGCGGAACCTTTACATGGACAGGAACTGCAAATACGGCTTGGACAAATGATGCTAACTGGGATACTGGCTGGGCGCCTCCGGCAACTGATGTTGCTGCAATAATAGTAATCCCTACGCCCACTGACCCAGAAGCCCCCCCCCCTCAGCCTGTACTTGGCAGCAATGTACAATGCGGCAGTCTGACCATTCAAAGCGGCGCAACAATAAACCTTGGGAACAATAATCTATCAACCGGAGCAAGCGGTTTAATTAATAGCGGCACCATAATGTTGCATGGTACGGCTGGCCAGGTTACCGTGGGCGGCACCGCACCTGCTGGAATAGGCGGGACAATTCATTATTACAATAATCCTTCTTCTGCTTCTTGGGTTTTTGGTGTTACTTATACAAACCTTATTATAGCCAATAACGTTACCATGAGTTCGGCAAGCAATTTGAATATAAACGGTACAGCAAATATTGGTTCAGAAATTAATGCTGATTCAATAATTGTGTTCGGTCTTGCCACGATCAGCGCGAATATTACCACCACCGATAATCAAGAGTATAGGGGAAGTATAACCCTTAGCGGCAGTCCAACATTTACCAGCAGCGGCGGCGAGTTTTTAGCCAGAGAGCAGGTAAGCGGTACGGGGATTACTGTAAATGCTTCACAGGGTATTACCATAAACAATACCTATAATGATTTAAGCGGTATCGTAGTACTGAATAATGACCAGACGGGTGACATTCCTGATAATGCTGTCAATTTTCTTACTACTGCTGCTGTTACAGTAAGCGGTGTAAATCCTGCCGGATCATTTACTGTCAACGCTGGAGGAAATCTGACAGTGGGAGCTTCTGGAATAGATGCGGAAGAAATCATTACTTTAAGCGGTGATGCCAATATCAATGTTAATGCTAATATTACTTCCGATACAGATATAAATTTAACATCCGCTAATGGATCTGTACTAAAAAATGAAGCTGCTTCATTACATGCCTCCAGTTTAATTGTAAATGCAGATGAAGATATTATCCTGGGCGGCATGGGGGGATCAACACATGCTCCCAATAATATAATTAATTCTGTGGAGTTAAATGCAAATGACGGGTATATTGTTTTCCTTAATAATACAACCCAGACGCTTTCCCTTACTGCCCATGGACCAGAGATAAGTATAAGAAATACCGGTGGTGCAGCGTTAAATATTACAGCGCTGACAGGCGAAGATATTCAAATAGACAATGACGGTAATATCAATGCCAACAGCGTTTTGAATATATCTGATGCAGCAATAAGACTTATCTCCGGCGACAATATTACCATTGGACAGGCAATAACTGCTTATAGCCTGGCATTGATAGCTGGTGGAAGTCCTACACCAGCAGGTACTGTTGCGATCAATGCTGCAATTTCTGCCGGAAGCGATGAGGAAGAAGGGTCAAATGCAGCAGTGTATATCCAGGCCGGAACCATAACAGGAAACGGCGCTATCACCCTTAGGAATACGGACGGTGCAGTTTGTGCGAACATTGCCTACTTGATAAGCTATACAGGGGAAGTTACAGATAATCGTATCCATTACCATGCTCCAAGTGGCAGGCATATAGTGTATAGGTCGGGAGAAGTTGATCCTGTAACGCGAGATTTCTCTGGTGTTGATGTAATCACCGGTGTAAATACCACAGATCCAATTCCAGCTAATTCATATCTATACATCCAAGCGGAACTTCCCCTGGGTGCAAATAGAAGCTTTTCCACAACCGGCAATATTTATTTAATTGATGTGGGAAATGTTACTAATGCCAATACACGATCACTCATATTAAATGCCGGGGGCTATATAGAAATCCGGGGGGTATATCAATCTTCGGGTACGCTTAGCTTTGAAAGTAATGGAAATACCATACGCCTTGTTAACAGTGAAGCAAATCACAATAATCAAGCAGTAATAACATTACCTTCTTTGGATTTTACGGGGCAAACCCTTAATGTACGTGGAGTAACCAATGCAGCAGGAAATACTGCCAGTATTATTACTACCGCTGCAGGTATAACTTTGGGAAACATTACCAGCAGGCTACCTGGAATAAACGATTTAACTCTTAGTTCCGGCGCTAATCCAATTACTATGGACGGCAATATTGGAAGTACAACAAACTGGCTTGGCAACATAACAGTTGTTACCACTGATACTGCAACTTTTTCCGGCATCACCCATGCTAACAGCTATACCCAGCAGAATACAGGAACCGCTATATTTACTGGTCCTCAGACCTTCTATGGGACTAATGCAGGATATTCCTTCCAGTTTGACGGGACTAGTTTGGCTATTAATAATATGATCACTGCACGCGGAGCATTTACCCAGACAGCAGGGACAGTAAGCGCCGGGGTTCCTGCAACTACTCCTCCTCCCCCTTCAATAATAAGCGGTGTTACGATTAGCAGCGGCGGCGATCCCATAACAGTTCCTGCTATACATTTTGAAAGCCCCTTGACCCTTACTGGTGCTGTTACGCTTAATACAAGTGCGGTTGCTGGGGACATTGATTTACGAGCTGTCAGCGCTTCTGCAGCAGGCAATCTTAATATACAAAATGGAAACGGTGTAGTAACCCTGAACGATACTGTTGAGGTAAATGGTCAGCTTACCCAAACAGGAAGCGGAATTGTAAACATTTATGAAGATATCAAAACAACAAGTACCGGAGCAGCAAGTTCAAGTATTTCTTTCCAGGGCCAATTACGATTACAAAGCAACGACCTTATTATCAGCAGCACTGCCGGAACCGGAACTGGTACACGTAATATCTCTTTTAACACTATAGACCGCCCCGGATACAATCTTACGGTAGACGCCGGTACAGGAAACATTACTTTTGACGGAATTGTCGGGACTGATGTTGCAAACCAACTAGGTACCATCACATTGAATAACGGTACTACAACAACTGCACAGGGAATTGTAAACATCGATGCGAATATCTTTGCAGATCTGGTTGAGTTTAATGGCGGCGAAAATCAAAAAGTTCAAAGCGGCGATAATGCCTATTTAGGAAATGTCCAGATAAATGACGGAACTACATTAACCATAACCGGAAATGTCAGACAGCGTGACGGCAGCACTCTTACTATTGGAGAAGGTACTTCGGGTATATTGAATACAGTTGGTACTTCCTGGTGGGCTTTGGGAGGAATAGGAACAGTAGCTAATAGCACCATGCAGCTTATTAATGGCGAGCTTATCTTCATGGCTGACAGCCAGCTTCATACCAGTGGTTTTGTACTTCCTGATACATCAAATTATACTGTTAGATTTAATGCTCCTGCAGAGATTTGGGCAACAGGAGCCGTTAATATTCAAAGCATTGATCGTATTGATTTATTTACTAACCAGGAGTTAAGGGATTTTACACTGGTTATGAACGGTATCGGAACCAGTACTAGTCCCCAGAATCTCCAGACTGGTACGAATGCTGCTATTGGTTCACTCCGTATTGAAACTGGAGGCAATGACTATGTAGCAATAGTCGGCAATATAGAAATCCGGGGTGATGTACATATAAAATCCGGAAATCTGCGAGGTCCATCTGGCAACAGAATTCGTGTAACAGGATATTATAATCTTTCTAGTCCGAGTGATAAAGCTAACCGCGGAGCAAAGTGGTACCAAACTGCCGATCTAAATACAGTAACCGGTCCCGGCGGATATTTTGCTCGTAACAACAGTACCGTAGAGTTTGGTGACCCAACGGTTTCTTCAGGTGTGGGGCGAACCTTTAGAATTGCCGGAAATACCGACTGGCACATTTTAGCCTGCCATGAACCCAGTGCCGATATGCTTTTTTCCAATTATGGTACCCCCGGCAATACCCATACACATATTGTAAACAACAAATTTGAAGTGGAACCCAGAAGAATTGATATTGCTACATCTGATCTTATTCTTGATCCTGCTCCAGCCAGTATGATACTGCTTGGAAGATTGACAAATCCTCCTTCTTTCGATCCGGTAACAAATCCAATACCAATTGGGGGTGAAGATTTCTATATTCCCCCTACAGCGCCAAATAATGATTTCTGGTATTTTAACCTGGCAACCGGCGGAGAACTGGAATTAAACTTTGTATTTATTCACTATAGTTATTCAATGCGGCGCATACCTTTTCTTGTTGGCGATAGGCTAATACATCTGGTCATAGCTACACCCTACTTAAATATGGTTTCAGGGCAGCAAGAATTGGGAAATCCTCGTACCCAGACTATCGACAATTCTTTTAATTTTTCGTTTTATAATGTCAACTGGTTTGTGGAAAATTACTTTTATTATAGTTTTACCGAAGATTCCAATGGAAACGGCAGAATAGACCGTATACGTGCCCAGGCTGCTTTTGAAGTTATGCATGAAGATGATGTATTTCTAGATGAAGATGGTAATTGGGTTAGAGCTTTTGAACGCTTTGATGTAGAAGTGGAAGGTTATAGTATTAATCGTGATGAAGGATACAATGGCTTTGAACGTGTACCGGGAGCAGAGGACTGTATTTATATTTATCTGGTCGAAAAACCTTATCTAGACAGTACAGCAAGGCCGCGATGGAGAGTTACACGAAACGATAGTCTAAAGGATGCTACAACCAAAAGTATTTTTGTAGGCGAAGAGCGAGTATCAATTGATGATCCGGCTAATGGCTGGCATAATACCTGGAACACTGTTCCCCCCAGAATAGCTTATGCCCTTGCCCTGCCCCTGTCCGCGCCCTCACCCGCGCCAGAGCAATATCAAATCTTTTTCCAAATGTCCAAGCCGGTTGCCCCGGGTATTTCTGCAGACATAATAGGGACAACGGATCTGACACTAACTCCGGTTAATCCTGGCAGTGGAGAATACCTTATCGAAGGAAGTCCCGGATATACAATACAGCAGCTTACAACAGTACCAAGTTCTCATTTTTTTACGCTTAGCAATGTCCGGGATAACGAGCCTTGGGTACTGGATCGCCGTTCCAGGCCTGTAGATCCTGCCAATCCTATAACATATTATAACTACCGTTATCCTTCTCCCAAGTATCCGACAACTTGGGAATATACTACTTATATAGAAATACGGGGCTGGTATGAAGCCCCCGGCTCAACGAACAATAGGTCTTTTGTCGAAGTTCCTTCGGGCGCTTCACCCCCGCCTTCAAGTGTAAGAAACTGGGATCAAGATACTCCTAACAACACAGGCAACAGAATGCTTGGCTTTACAGCGACACCTGGCGAAATTAGTCACGGCAGCGGAAGACACCGTGTATCGGATCTGCTTATCTCCATACCGCCTCGTGAAATTGCTGACGACACTTATTTTGTCTGGCCTATTTGGGCACGTAACCAACAAATTACAGACCCTGATGCGGATCTGGAACTGGGTGATTGGACAACACTCCCCGGTTATGGCTATATGCCATATGATCCCGGCATAACCGAAACAAACATTATCTGGGATTTTACCGGCAGGCGTTTTTTGGAGCGGGATGATATATTAATGCAAAGCCGTGTTAATTCAAGTTTTGGCGCTCCAACCATCTACTTTGGATTTAATATTGATGATAGTAATAGAACAGCCGCAGGTTTATGGTCTCCCCAAAATGAAGCAGCCTCCAATCCGCCTTATATAAATCTCTTTCCCACAGAAATTCTGTCTGGTATGGGGACCGGCAGTCCTTTATCTAGTGCACCACCACTATATACCTATTTATTTTCTCAGCCCCCGGGGAATGTCACGGTAGAATTCTATTACCAACTTGGTGGAACTCCCGTCGATTTATTTGCAGCCCGTCTGGATATATTGCCCGAATCTGCCATACCCGAAGACTGGTACCGCTATGTACGGCCATTCACTTTTGAAATCCACGATATAACCCGTCAGCGCGGCGGTGTAACCATACTTAACAATGTAATTAATTCCAATAACCGCGAACATGTCTTTATAGATTACCGGCCCACCGGCCCCGGCCGTGTCACCATTCAGGTCTTTACCCTGGACGGCAACCTTGTAAAGATACTGCAGCGGGACGGCAATTTTAACCCCAATGAATATAATAGGGTTTCCTGGGACGGCACCAACCAGGGCGGCCGCCCCGTAGCCAGGGGAATGTACTTTGTCCGTGTCGTCGGCCCCGGCATAGATGAAATAAGAAAAGTCATGGTCGTTAGGTAAAAACATTTCTGGTTTGTTTCGCGCGGAGGCGCGGAGAGGTTTAGCACTATTGTTTAAGAATTCCAATAATATTCATTTGTGAGTATAGAACACGATGGATTTCTACCTTTTCTTTTTCAATAACATAGAAAAGGGAATAATTATCTATATTCAAAACCCTGTATTCGTATTTCAATTTTTCCAATGGAGCATATATATGACACCGGAAAGGATTATCTGATATTTTTTTTACTTCCCTGTCTACTTTGGTAATTAATTTTTCCGCTGCCCGGGGTACCTCCAATCTATGGGCTATGTACTTTACAATATCCTTTAGGTCATCCAAGGCCAGTGGAAGATACCGGACTTTATACATATTTATCCAACTATTTTCCATAATTCCGACATTGTTTCTTCATGAGTATAACGCTTTTTTATAGATACAGCCTGATATTCAGCTTCTTTTAATTTAAGGTAAACTTCTGACTCAAACAGGTTGCGTTCATAAGCTTCCCTACTCATAA
>Ga0099364_10002921_pt1 | contig 27001 bp, 19 predicted proteins | sample TergutTh196P3_FD_73070 | JGI IMG/M metagenome (GOLD analysis project Ga0099364, IMG submission 73070) | Microcerotermes parvus P3 segment gut microbial communities from Pointe-Noire, Republic of the Congo - Th196 P3 | ecosystem: Host-associated > Arthropoda: Insects > Digestive system > Gut ... | reverse complement strand
AAAAGCCGTCGTATTGGGCGAAATTTGGGGCGCCGTTAGAATTATTGCCTAAGAGGAATCGTTTGGTGTTGGCTTTCCAGATGACTGTTTTGGCCATTTGGGAGAGGAAGGCTTCATAGTTGGCTTCCGTTATGAGGCTGTTAGCGGCTAAATGTGCCATGACGTGTCCAAAATCCGAATATCGGATGCTTCTGTTTCTGCTTGTGATTAAATAGTTTGGGCGATCAAAGCGCTGGATACTGTCGACCGGTAGCGTTGATTCATCTAACATGATGCCATTTAATGCCGTCTTGACGGTTGTCGCTAAATTTTGCATCTCGCTCATTTTTATGACGCCTAAGGTGGCCGAGCATAAAACATCATCCTCCGGATAGGACGATGTAATATAATCCATGTAATATTGCCCAAAACCGGCTACAATGGCCGAGACATCACTTCGTGTGTCGTACAAACGCATAATATGATCTCTGTAAAGCGGCGTAAAACCCGGAGATACGATTTCGGCAGCCGCCCCCAGTATATATTCCGCTTTATTGCGTAATTCGTACATCATCATGACGTCCGTTATAAAGCACGCATCAAAAATGATAAAATCAAATTGATGATCGGGAATAGCAGCAGCAAAATCATAGTATTCCATCTCGAAGGGTGTTCCACTGCCATTATCAATCACTAACGAACGCAAATCGATCTCGTCAGGATTCAAAAGCGATATATCTTGCCGGTCGGCAGCCGACGAACGGGGAGTCGTTAGCATCCCTTCGGGAAGCCAGCCGCTTGCATGCGAAAAAAACATCATGCCATAGCTATCAGCAGGAAAATCACTCACTACCCTGTTAATAATACGGCTCAATACCGCCGCATCAGCTGAATTTTCTTCCTCGAAAATCTGAACCGTATCTAATGCGTATAATCGGTCGGCCGGATTGCGTGTCTCCTTGATCCGCATCAAACAGGGAGGACGATTGGTTTGGTCTGTATAGATCAGCATTTCACCCTTTCCGGGCGTCCATCCTGCGCGTATGGCATCTATAATGACGCGCGGCTCATCACCATCGCTTCCGTTATCCAATTGATTATTATCCGTCGCGATATAGAACAATATATTTCGTTTGAAAATGCGTTTATGTACGACTTTATCACAAGATAATAAAGACATGAGCATCACTCCCAGCGCTAATGAAATGACTTTGAAGGTACGATTATCTGATCTTAGCGTTCTCATATACATTACGTTACAGTCTCGCTTCGCATACTCAGGTTGATGCGTTTTCGCTCTGTATCAATCTTCAACACCTTCACCGATACGCGCTGATGGAGCGACACGATTTCGGTGGGGTCGCCGATAAAGCGGTCGGCCATTTGCGATACATGAATCAAGCCGTTTTCTTTGATGCCGATATCGACAAAAGCGCCGAATTTAGTGATGTTAGTGATAATGCCGGGCAAGACCATTCCTTCACGTAAATCGCTGATATTCCTGATGTTAGCATCAAATTCGACGACTTGTATGATCTCGCGTGGATCGCGTCCCGGTTTACCAAGTTCAGTTACGATATCCTGTAACGTCGGAAACCCGACTGTTTCAGTAAGATAATGCTCTAACGTTATTTTTTTGCGTAACGATTCATCCTCAAGCAAATCCGACACCTGACAATTTAAATCTTTGGCCATCTGTTCGACGATGCCATAACTTTCGGGATGTACCGCCGAATTATCCAACGGATTTTCAGCTCCTTCGATACGTAAAAAACCGGCGCTTTGCTCGAATGATTTTGCGCCCATCTTTGAGACGTCCATCAACGCCTGACGGGAATGAAAAGCGCCGTTTTCTGCCCGAAAGGTCACAATATTCTGCGCTAACACAGCGCCAATGCCCGATACATACGTCAACAAATATTTACTGGCCGTGTTCACGTTCACCCCTACCCTATTGACACACATTTCTACCGTCTGGTCTAATGCCGATTTCAGCGCCGTCTGATTGACGTCGTACTGATACTGCCCGACGCCTATCGACTTGGGGTCTAACTTCACCAATTCAGCCAGCGGATCCATTAGACGCCTGCCGAGCGATACCGCACCTCGCACAGTGACATCATAGTCAGGAAATTCTTCCCGCGCTATTTTAGATGCCGAATAAATACTCGCGCCACTCTCGCTCACACTGAATAGTTGTACTTTACGATCGAAACTGATTTGTTGAATAAGCTGTTCCGTTTCGCGGCCTGCCGAGCCGTTACCCACAGCAATAGCCTGAATATCAAACTGTTCGACTAAATGGGCAATCTTTTTGATAGCGATGGCACGCTCATTGTTCGGCGGATGGGGATAGATGGTTTCATTATAGAGCAGGTTTCCCTGTTCGTCTAAACAAACGACCTTACAACCAGTCCGAAATCCGGGGTCGATACTCAGTATCCGTTTTTGTCCGAGCGGTGGCGAGAGTAGCAACTGACGCAGGTTACTCTCAAAGATACGAATAGCCTCTTTGTCGGCTTTTTCTTTGCTCGAAGCGGCAAATTCGGTTTCTATGGAGGGTTTTAACAAGCGTTTATAGCTATCTGTTATGGCTTTTTTAACCTGCAAGGCAGAGCCGTTGTCCGTTTTCACAAAATATCGGTGCAGCCTTTCGAGCGCATGTTCTTCTTGTGGTGAAATATCAACGCGCAGAAAACCTTCGGTCTCCGCACGTCGCATGGCTAACAGGCGGTGGGACGAGATACGACGCAAAGGCTCGTTAGTCTCAAAATAATCGCGGTACTTATCGGCTTCTTCTTCTTTGCCTTTAACGATGCGACTTGAGATCACGGCTTCCCGCTCGAAAACCGCACGGACGATGTTTCTGGCCGTACTGTGCTCATTGATCCACTCAGCAATAATATCACGCGCACCGGCTAAAGCATCTTCTTCAGTCGGCACAGCATCCGACAAAAAGCGTTTGGCCATCACTTCGGGGATGCCTTGACGTTGCGAAATAAGCTCTGTCGCCAACGGTTCTAAGCCCTTCTCGCGTGCAATCTGCGCGCGGGTACGGCGTTTCGGCTTATAGGGCAGGTAAATATCTTCCAACTCGGTAGCCAACCAGGTCGCATCGATCTGAAGCCGAAGCTCATCGGTCATCTGCCCCAGCTCTTCGATGGTAGAAATAATCGTTTCCTTCCGCTTCTCAACGTCCTGCAAGCGCTTGTATTCATCGGCTATGTCTGAGATTTTCACCTCATCAAGGCCGCCTGTCCGTTCTTTCCGGTAACGGCTAATAAAGGGAATGGTTGCCCCATCATTTAATAACAGTAACGTGTTCAAAACCTGCTGTTCTGCTATCAGCAGTTTTTCAGCTATTAAAGTCGGCAAAATCGGATTCATCATTTTTTTTTCTATTTGAGCGCACAAAGATAAGAAAATTTTCTATATTTGCCCCCATGAGTCAGCCATTAGCAGAAAGATTACGCCCTAAAACGCTCGATGATTACATCGGACAGAGGCATTTGGTAGGCGAAAATGCCGTATTACGCCGGATGATCGAATCCGGTCGCATACCTTCTTTCCTGCTCTGGGGGCCGCCAGGCGTAGGAAAGACGACGCTGGCCAAGATTATCGCCAACAGACTCGAAACGCCGTTCTACACCCTGAGCGCCGTCAGTTCGGGCGTTAAAGATGTGAGAGACGTCATCGACAAGGCAAAAAGCAATCCTTTGTTCCATACATCCGGCGCGCCGATTTTGTTTATCGACGAAATCCATCGGTTCAGCAAATCGCAACAGGATTCACTGTTAAGCGCCGTAGAGACCGGCACGGTGACGCTCATCGGCGCAACGACTGAAAATCCTTCGTTTGAAGTGATACGTCCGCTCCTATCCCGCTGTCATGTTTACGTCCTGAAACCGCTTGAAAAGGAAGACCTTCTGACCCTTCTTCACAAAGCCGTTACAGAAGATGTCATCCTGAAACAGAAACGTTTTGAGATAAAGGAAACAGACGCGATCATCAAATATTCGGGTGGCGACGCGCGCAAACTATTGAATATATTGGAATTGGTGGTTTCAGCCGAAGACGACAAAGAGACCATCGAGATAACGGACAAGAAAGTGGTCGACAGGCTTATTGAAAACCCTGCCGCTTATGACAAAGGCGGCGAAATGCACTACGACATCATCTCCGCCTTTATCAAATCGATTCGCGGCAGCGATCCGGATGCCGCTATCTACTGGTTAGCCCGCATGGTGGAAGGCGGCGAAGACCCTGAATTTATCGCCCGCCGCCTGCTTATCTCCGCTGCCGAAGACGTAGGCCTTGCCAATCCTAATGCGCTTCTGCTCGCTAACGCCTGCTTCGATGCCCTCAAAAAAATCGGATGGCCCGAAGGACGTATCATTTTAGCCGAAACAACCCTCTATCTGGCCTGCAGCCCCAAAAGCAATTCCGCCTATCTATCCATCGACAAAGCAAGCGCCACCGTCAACGAAACAGGCGACCTCCCCGTACCACTTCACCTGCGCAACGCCCCCACCAAACTGATGAAAGACCTGGCTTACGGGAAGAATTATCAATATCCCCACGACTTCAAAGGCAACTTCATCAAACAAGACTACCTCCCCGAAGAAATCGCCAAACAACGCTTCTGGGACGGCCAACACAACCCCGCCGAAGAAAAACTCATCGAACGCATGAAGCAACTATGGGGAGACCGCTTCAAATAACATGAACTATATGTTTTAGTTTATTTAACATAGCATTTCAGTTTATTTAACATCAAAAATTAGTTCAGCAACTAAATCATCCCGTTCTTTGCCTCGTAATATTCAAAAAACAGTTTTAATCACAGTAATTTTAAAAAACGTATCTCTATGATGTTACAAAAAAAATCAAATGCCTGGGCGCGGTTGAAGTACGCTTGCGTACTCCCGTTGGCAGCTACAGCAGTAGCCGTTTTCGCCCAAACGGAAATCTCTCAGATGTTTCTGCCGTCTTCCGAAAACACGGCTGTCTTGCCCGCCGTTGAAACTATCTTCGAGACGTCGTTGCCGGTTCTCGAAGCGAACCAGAAAACTGACACCGTCTACCGAACAGTTGAAGAAATGCCCAAATTTCCCGGAGGTGAAGCGGCTTTGATACGATGGATAACCGACCATGTCGTGTATCCGCAGTCAGCTATTGAAAAAAAAATAGAGGGATGGGTAGATTGTCAGTTTATCGTTGAAAAGGATGGCTCCGTTTCAAACGTAGAAGTCATCGAAAGCCGTGATCCGGATGGATTAGACAAAGCAGCCGTAGCTGTCTTGAAAAAGCTGCCCAAATTTAAGCCGGGAATAGAAAATGGGAAAACTGTCAGAGTCTACTACAAAACGCCTGTTCCATTCAAGCTCAAAAACATTAATCAGGCAAAAGACCAGCCACAAACGAAAAAAAAGGAGGATTGATCATGCAAAAATTGACGACAAAAGAAGAAGAACTCATGGGTTTTTTCTGGGAGAAAGGGGCTTTGTTTGTACGGGATATATTGGACGATTACACAGATCCCAAACCCCATTTCAATACGATCTCGACGATTGTCAGGGGATTGGAGGAAAAAGGGTTCCTATCGCACAAAACGTACGGTAACACGTATCAATATTACGCCTTGATTGATAAGGAAGCATACAGCCAGGGCACATTGAAAAATGTAGTCCGTAAATACTTCGACAATTCGTACCTACATGCCGTTTCCGCCCTCATTAAGAGTGAGAACATCACGTTAGACGACCTTAAGAAGCTCATTCGCGAAGTTGAAAAACAAAATGAAGAAAAATGATTAATGATCAATGATTAATGATTAATGTTTAATGATTAATTATCAATGATTAATGTTTAATGATTAATGCACTACTAACTACTCACTACTCACTACTAACTACTCACTAACCTATGGGAACTTTTTTCGCATATTCATTACAAACGGCTATCTGCTTAGCGATATTCTACCTGTTTTATAAGGTGTTGCTAAGCCGGGAGACCTTTCACCGCTTTAATCGGATGGCGCTCTTAGGTATTTTAGCGCTTTCGTTCATCATTCCGCTGCTGCTGACCTTCGTTTCGATACCACAGGGCAACGTAGTAGATGTTGTGGAGCCTCTCGAAAAGCAAACGTCTCTATTGTTTGCTGACATTAGCGTGACGGCAGTATTGCCGGAAAAGGAAAATGTTTTGCTTTCCCGGATGTTGCTCATTTACCTGACCGGATGCGGGATATACCTGATATATTGCATGGTTTCGTTCTACCGGATTTTGCGTATAGTCACCAATGCAAAAAGCTCAAAATCCGAACAAAACGCGAAGGTGATTATCCTCAATGATACACATATCACGCCTTTTAGCTGGATGAAATATATCGTCCTCTCCAAACCCGACTATGATGAAGCCGGACAAACCATCATCGCGCACGAGAAAGCGCATATTCGCCTCCATCACACCGGCGATCTAATGCTCGCCCAACTATGCCTCCTCACGCAGTGGTTCAACCCTGCCGCCTGGCTTTTCTATCGGGAATTACAGAATATCCACGAATATGAGGCTGATAATGAAGTCATTCAACATGGCCTCGATACCCGACAATACCAATTATTATTAATAAAAAAAGCTGTCGGCGCACGACTCTTCTCGATGGCCAACAGCTTTAATCACAGTAATCTTAAAAAACGTATCACTATGATGTTACAAAAAAAGTCAAATGCCTGGGCACGGTTGAAGTACGCTTACGTACTCCCGTTGGCAGCTACAGCCGTAGTCGTATTCGCCCAACCGGAAATCTCTCAACAGTTTGAGGAGATTTCGAGCGCCAAAATTACTCATTTTGCTTTTATGGCAAGCACAAATGAAGTAAAAAATCTACCTGAAGCAGATATTTTTCTGCTATCTTCCGAAAACACGGCGGCCCTGCCTGCCGGTGAAACTAACTCCGAGAAGTCGTTGCAGGTTCCTGAAACGAACCAGCAACCCGACGACTACGTCTATTTGACGGTTGAACAAATGCCCAAATTTCCGGGAGGTGACGCGGTTTTGCTGAAATGGATCAGCGACAACATGACTTATCCTTCGATAGCGCTCTTAAATGGGATATATGGACGAGTAGCCTGTCAGTTTATCGTTGAAAAGGATGGGTCAGTCTCAAATGTAGAAGTAATCAGAGGCAGGGATCCGGATTTGGACAAAGAAGCCATCCGCGTCCTGCAAAAGCTGCCCAAATTTGAACCGGGAAGGCAAAGAGGGGAAGTTGTAAGGGTTAAATACCAAGTACCTGTTTCGTTCAAAATCCAAAATAAAGAGGAACCGGAAACAACGCCTCAGGAAACAAAGTCGAATGAACAAAAGGATAACGTTTTCATTACCGTCGAAGAAATGCCCATATTTCCTGGTGGAGAAACGGCTTTGCTTAAATGGATCAGCAATAATATGACTTATCCGCAGATTGCGCTCGAAAATGGTATACAGGGACGGGTAAGTTGTCAGATGACCATCGAAGCGGATGGTTCGGTTACAGATGTTGAAATAATCCGAGGCCGTGATCCGAGTATAGACAAAGAAGCCATACGAGTCTTGAAAAAGTTACCCAAATTTATTCCGGGCAAGCAAAAAGGACAACCCGTCGCTGTCAAATACCAGCTTCCGGTTGTATTCAAAATCACCTCTACTGAAAAAGAAAGCGAGCCGGTTGCCCAGGTGGAAGTTGAGGATGTGACGGAACCCAAAAGTTCATTTTTTGTCTATCCGAACCCTGTGAATGACGTCTTAACGATTGATGTCGATCAGGAGGCTATTTTGGCAAAATATGCTACGGCAGGAAAAAAAGCCGTTACTCCTATTTACGAATTTCGGCTGTATAATATTTCGGGCGTTCAGGTACTTCATACCACAGCCCGTTATAACAAAGTACAGATAAACGTAGCGAAATTTCCGGCCGGCAATTATTTTCTACATATCAGCGACGGGATAGAAGACAAACCCGAAGTCAAGCCAGTCATCATCAGACATTAACCCGCTTTTCTTCTGTCAGCTTTGCTGTCACCCTTTGAATACAAATCCCCAATCGGCGCATTATATGCCGGTTGGGGATTTTTTTCAGGCTAACCGCATCAAAAATCTTGACGGCATTTGTAATGCCTCGTTCGGCGGCTTTTGAGGCACCGTTCGGCGGCATTTGTAATGCCGCCGTCTTACACAATCGAATTTTAAATTCGACTAATATGAAGAGCGGCAATACAATTGCCGCTCAACCCAATACAATTACCGCTCAACTTCTTTTTTATTTAATACTTGGCATTTGATTTTTTTTGATTACCTTTGCGGCGTTTTTAGTAAACGTATTTTTTAATTTAAACATTTGAAAAAATGAAGAAGCACAATTTTTTTGCAGGCCCCTCGATTTTAAGCGAGTACACAACGCGAAACACGGCTGAAGCAATCCTTGATTTCGCCTGTACGGGATTATCTCTGATGGAAGTTTCACACCGAGGGAAAGAATTTATCGCCGTTTCAGACGAAGCGCGCAATTTAGTGAAGGAATTATTAGACGTACCTGACACGCATGAGGTCATTTTCCTTGGCGGCGGTGCGAGTTTGCAATTTTGCATGGTTCCCTATAATCTATTGAATAAGAAAGCATCCTATTTAGATTCAGGGACGTGGGCATCGAAAGCTATCAAAGAAGCCAAATTTTTCGGCGAAGTAGAAGTCGTCGCATCATCAAAAGACAAAAATTATTGCTATATCCCTAAGGATTACACAGTTGCAGACGATTCGGATTATTTCCATATCACGACAAACAATACGATCTTCGGCACGCAATTGCAAACGATCCCCGAAGTATCCATTCCACTTGTAGCCGATATGTCGTCCGACATTTTTTCGCGTCCTATTGACGTTTCAAAATTCGATGCTATCTATGCAGGCGCACAAAAGAATTTAGCGCCCGCCGGCGTTGCCATCGTCATCGTGCGGAAAGAAGCATTAGGGAAGGTTGAACGCCCTATACCCTCGATGTTGAATTACCGGATTCATATAGATAATGATTCCATGTACAATACCCCGCCGGTAGTGCCGATCTTTGCCGCCTTGCAAACGCTCAAATGGTACAAGGAATTAGGAGGCATATCCGTCATGCAACAGAGAAACGAAGAAAAAGCGGCAATCCTCTATGACGAGATTGACCGTAATAAATTGTTTAAAGGCACAGCCGTCGCCGAAGACCGCTCGCTGATGAACATCTGCTTCGTCATGAACGACGAATATCAGGAATTGGAAGCAGAATTTAACACCTTTGCCTCCAAAGCCGGTATGGTCGGAATCAAAGGCCACCGCTCCGTAGGCGGCTTCAGAGCCTCTACCTATAACGCGCTACCGATTGAAAGCGTAAAAGCATTGGTCGAAACGATGCAGGATTTTGAAAAAAATCATGGATGATTTTCGCATTGCGTATGGCGGCGCCATACGATGAAATAAATAAGGCTTACAGCCTTAATCGTAATTCATAATTCGTAATTCGTAATTGAAATAATATGAGAGTATTAATAGCAACAGATAAGCCTTTCGCAGGCATTGCAGTGAAAGGGATTCGTCAGGCGATAGAAAGCGCCGGGATGGAGTTGGCGCTTTTGGAGAAATATACCGAAAAGGCGCAGTTATTGGAAGCGGTCAGCGATGTGGATGCGGTTATCATCCGCAGTGATATCATTGACAGCGAAGTGTTGGATGCAGCCAAGCAGTTGAAAATAGTGGTTCGCGCGGGCGCAGGATACGACAATGTCGACCTGAGCGCCGCAACTGCGCATAATGTGTGCGTGATGAATACGCCGGGACAAAATTCAAATGCCGTAGCCGAACTGGCTTTCGGGCTGATGGTTTATGGCGTGCGTAACCTCTTCAATGGGTCGTCAGGATCGGAATTGATGGGGAAAAAATTGGGTATCCATGCCTATGGCAATGTAGGACGCCTTGTAGCGCGGATTGCTAAAGGATTTGGGATGGAGCTATATGCTTATGACGCCTATTGTCCGGCAGAAACAATCGAAAACGATGGCGTTAAGGCATTAAGTTCTGCCGAAGAACTCTACGAGACATGCCAGATAATTTCGCTTCACATACCGGCTACGGCTGAAACTAAAAATTCGATTGATTATCCTCTGCTTTCTAAAATGCCTAAAGGCGCGATGTTAGTCAACACCGCCCGTAAAGAGGTTATCAATGAGGCCGATTTAGTAAAATTGATGGCAGAGCGCCCGGATTTCAAATATCTATCCGACGTCATGCCCGGCAATCATGCCGAACTGACAGCCCAATTCGCCGGACGCTATTTCAGCACGCCTAAAAAAATGGGCGCACAGACCGCCGAAGCGAATATCAATGCCGGTATTGCCGCCGCTAATCAGATTGTCAAATTTCTGAGGGATGGAGATAAGACCTTTCAGGTCAATTGATAATTGACAATTGATAATTGACAATTGACAATTGATAATTGATAATTGATAATTGATAATTGACTCATGTTTCGCACTTTGCTTTTGTCCCGTAGGTGTTCTACCGATATTTTGTCCCTAACGGGACAAGTAGAGAGGGAACCTGTTTCTTTCTACCGATATATTGTCCCAAACGGGACATATTACCCATTAATCATTTATCATTAATCATTAATCATTAACCATTAACCATTATTATAATGAAAATCAAGCCTTTTAAAGGAATCCGTCCTCCTAAGGATTTAGTGGAGGAGGTACAATCGCGTCCGTACGATGTGCTTAATTCGGCGGAGGCGCGGGCAGAAGCCGGCGACAATGAAAAATCGCTGTATCATATCATCAAGCCGGAAATAGATTTTCCGGAAGGAACGGACGAGCATGACCCTAAGGTCTACGACAAAGCGGTGGAAAACTTCCGTAAATTCCGGGAAAAAGGCTGGCTCGTGCAGGATCATAAAGAGCTGTATTACATCTATGCGCAGACGATGAACGAAAAGACACAATACGGTTTTGTCTTATGCGCTTCAGTTGAGGATTATATGACGGGGAAGATCAAAAAGCACGAACTGACCCGTCGTGACAAGGAAGAAGACCGTACAAAACACGTTAAGGTGAACAACGCCAATATCGAACCGGTCTTTTTTGCCTATCCCGATAATGTGATGATAGATGGAGTAGTCGCTTTCTATACCGAGCGTACGCCGGAGTATCACTTTACCACCCAACCGGACGGATTCACTCATACCTTTTGGATTATCGACGATAAAATGGATATAAAGTGGATCACGGAACTATTTGCCGATATTCCGGCCTTTTACATTGCCGACGGGCATCACCGTACAGCCGCAGCCGCGTTGGTAGGGAACGAAAAAGCGCAGCAGAACCCCGACCATCAAGGAGATGAGGAATATAATTATTTCATGGCCGTCTGTTTCCCCGCCAGCCAACTGACGATCATCGATTACAACCGTGTCGTCAAAGACCTGAACGGTCTATCCGACAAGGAGTTCCTCCAAAAGCTATCGGACGATTTTGATGTGATAAAGAAAGGCTCGGAAATTTACAAACCCGCGCATCTGCATGAGTTTTCAATCTATTTAAGCGGCAACTGGTATGCCCTGACAGCAAAAGAAGGCCGTTACAACAACAACGACCCCATTGAAGTACTCGATGTGACCGTCTCCTCCCGTCTTATTTTAGATAAAATATTAAATATCAAAGACCTCCGCTCCGACAAACGCATTGATTTTGTCGGAGGTATCCGGGGATTAGGCGAACTCAAAAAACGTGTGGACAGCGGCGAAATGAAAGTCGCGCTGGCCTTATATCCCGTTTCGATGAAACAACTCATTGACATCGCCGATTCTGGCAACATCATGCCCCCCAAAACAACATGGTTCGAGCCGAAACTCCGCTCCGGCTTAATCATACACGATCTTAATAATGATTAATGATTAATGGATTAATGATTAATCATTAACCATTAATCATTAATAAAGTGTTGTTTTCGCAACAAATCATTGACGGTTTTTACAGGCGTGAAGGTCTCTACCGGGACTTCTACAAAGACCGTGTTCCAGTCGCTCATCGAACCGTTCCATAATCCGGGCAGTTCGAGCGCTTTCAACTCGCGACCGTCTTTGCTTTTTTGGGAAATAATACCGGTATTGTTGTCTACAAAATCGGGTAGATTATATTTTTTTCCATGGACGTCTTTCAATGCGCACACAATGTCTACCGGATTGAAGTGCGAGCTTTCTGCAAACGCCTTTTGCGTATCGGGATCGTGCATGTCGACCTGTGCGCTTTCGATGATCTGCGGCGAGATGGTTTCGTCCGTGTTATAAACTAAGAATGCGCCTCCGCCCGGTTCGCCCTCATTTTTAACCATGCCGCAAACCCGTAACGGACGCATCAGCTTGCTCTTTATATATAATACCAACTCCGAATCTTCCATGTACTTGATCTCCGGATGCCTGATATAGAGCTGGTTCTGGAGAAAATATATCATTTCTTCTACCTGCGCATGGGTATAGCCACCGCTTTCTATCAGAAGAACATATTCAAAAATCTTTTTTTGAATCTCGACCAATGCGCCGGCAAGCGTTTTTTTATAGTCTACTGTAACCTTCTTCAAATGGTCGGGCGACACATTATCGATATTTTTAATAAAAACCACATCGGCATCTAATGCGTTCAGGTTCTGTATCAAAGCGCCATGTCCGCCCGGACGAAACACTAACCGGCCATGCACATCGCGAAACGGCGCATTCGCCTTATCAACCGCAATAGTTTCCGTATCCTGCCGCTGGACGCTGAACGATAACTGATAGACGACGTCAAACTTTTTCTCAAAGAATGATTTTTTTTGGTCGGCCATTGCCTGAAACAGGGGTAGATGCTCCGGCGATACGGTAAAATGGATAACAACCCTTCCGTCCGCATTTTTTGCATATAATGCGCCTTCTACCAAATGCTCTTCCATGGCCGTTCGCGCTCCGTCGTCCGTCCGGTGAAACGGTAATAATCCCTTAGGAAGCGACCCATAACCTGCTCCCTTTTTATCTAACAGATTGGTTACTATATCTTTATATCTACCTTCCGCTTTCAATGACACCACATCCCGGCCTTCGTTTTCGATACACGCCTTATTCAACGCATCGTAAAAAGCGAATTTGGAGATGCCGTCAAAAAATTCTCTTTCAAAATCGGTTGCAGGGATATTGTACGAAGCCGATAAGAACGAATATAAATCTTTAAACATACGGCTTGCTGCGCCCGAAGCCGGAACGAATTTTGTAATCGTTTTGTTTTCAAGAAGATAGTCCTCCCAGAGATGTAAATAATAATCCCTTTCCGCTTCTGTAAAGCGAAAAAGACCTTTGCCAATCGTGGCCGAAGATTTGATTTTCAGACAAGGAAACCCGTGGATGAAGCATTTCAATTGCTCATTCACTTGTTTTTCAGTCAGATTCATTGACTTTAATTGCAGTATATCGCCCGGTTCAAGTATCATAATTCAATCGTTTTATTATGTGCCGCAAATATACAAATCTTATCCGATATATCGGATAAGATTTGTAATTATTTAAAGGAAACCAGTACGAATACGTTATTGTCTTCCAACTCGTTTAAGGTAGCGACCAATTCTTTGAGCTTGCCTCCTAATCTGTTGGCTCTAAAGGCTTCTTTGAGTTCAATCAATTCCAATTCGATGAAAGTACCGTTATTTTCAAATGCGTTACTCTTCTGATCTGGGCTGAGGGTAAACGTTTTTCCTTGATAATCAGGCAGAACGATTTTCTGACGATAAATGTCATGCGTTGTCGTATCAAAAATGTAATATGGATTCCCATTTTTACGAGGATTAAAATCCTGATGAATGGTGAACAGTCTGAAAAATCTATAACTGCCGGTTGCTAACCAATTTTGTATGACCACTTTAGGCTTTGTTGATTGAACGGGGGGGATTTTGTGGAATACGGGGGCTAATAATTTTTCTTTAGAAAACGAAAAAATCGTATCACTTTCCGGATTACATAAGAAAAAACCATCAGCCGCTTTAACTATGCGAGAAAAGTGAATTGCATATATTGTAATCCTATTGCCGTTAAAATTCACTCGATGTATCAATTCTGCTACATTATTGCGCATTTGTAACGAATCCAACACAGCGCCGTCTGTTTTGGATATTTGATAGAACGTTGTATAATAATTAGATGGTATCAAATCAGACTCTCCATCCCATTCTGGCGTTACTTCTACGTCTGCTATTGTATTGACAAAAAACGACGTATCGTCGAATGATACAATCGAATGTATTTGAGCATGATAAGGTAATGAAAAATGTCTTTTATATTCGCCGGTAGATGAGTAGGTTAGAATCCTGCTTTTGTTATCTTTAAGTTGATTGTCGCAAACAAATACATCGTCATTTTCTTCGTCATAAATGATGCGTTGTACGTTGATATACTCTTCGGGGCCTTGTCCATAATGATTAAATCTGGAAACTGGGGCGCCTTCTTTTGAAAAAAACAGCACGGAGCCGGAAGAGCTATCATAAACGACTATTCTATTTTGCGTGACATTGGATATAGCGCCCTTGTAAAGGTATTCCTCCCTATCAGCGTTCAAATGAAGATAAGTAACCTCGGCAATATCCGTCAAACTGATTTCTTTCTCGGGATAGGTTTTCCCTACATCAATGAAAGGAAGGCCATCCGTTTTCTGTTTTTCTAAAGCGCAACCGGTTACAAAAACAGAACCAAAAAACAAATACAAAAAGAATCTCTTGTTCATATAATTATCATTTCTATTTCCGCTGCAAATATACGTATTTTATCCGGTATCTCGAATAAAAAGTGTATATTTGCACCCGAAATTCGTTGAATAAAATAGCAGAATATGACAAATACGGAACTCATAGAGTTATTAGAAGAATTAACATCTTTGCCTAAGGAGACTGAATGGGTTGAATTTAAGTCAGGTAAAGGGAGCGTAACCGACGAACAAATCGGCGAGTATATCTCGGCAATGAGCAATGGCGCCACAATTGCTAACAAACCGTATGGCTATCTGGTCTGGGGAGTGGAAGACGGAACACACCGCATCAAAGGCACAAATTTTCGCATCACACAATCGAAACACGGTGGGAATCAAGATTTGGAGTTTTTTTTACGTCTCAATCTGAATCCGAAAATAAATTTTGAGATTTTCGAGTTTGAGTACCGGAATTTACCTGTTACTTTATTACGTATTCCTAAGGCCATAGCCGAGCCGACCAATTTTCAGAAAAAAACGTTTATTCGAATCGGTGGCAATAAAACCGATTTGCGAAATTTCCCTGACCTGATGCGGGCAATTTATTATTCGCAGGAAGACTGGAGCGCTAAAGTCATCGAAAATGCGAGTGTTAATGACTTGGATGAAGAGGCAATAAGCGTTGCCCGCACGAAATACAAAGAGCAGAACAAGACAAAGTCTTTTTTCTCGCAAATCGACAGTTGGGACGATGCACTGTTTTTAGACAAGGCAAAAATCACGATTGAAGGTAAAATTACCCGTACTGCAATTCTATTGCTTGGCAAAGAAGAAGCTACACATTACCTGTTGCCTGCGGTTGCCGAAATCACGTGGAAACTTGAGGGTGAAGAAAGGGCTTACGAACATTTTTCGACGCCTTTTTTGCTCAATACGACAAAAGTAATGCAACGGATACGTAATATCAAACACAAGTTTTACCCCGACCACGAACTTTTAGCAACGACCGTTGACAAGTATGACCCTCGCAGTATATTAGAAGCTTTGAATAACTGCATTTCTCATCAGGATTATGGCTTAAATAGCCGTATCCTTGTCACCGAACAAATAGACAAACTGCTTTTTGAGAATGCCGGAAATTTCTACGAGGGCGCTCCTGACGAATATGCTACCGGCACTAAAACGCCGACAAAATACCGTAATCAGTGGCTCGCTAATGCCATGGTAAATCTCGGCATGATTGACCGTTTGGGCTATGGGATACATACGCTCTGCCTTTCTCAAATGAGACGATTTTTCCCAATGCCCGACTACGATTTAAGGCAACACAATAAAGTCCTCCTTAAAATGTACGGGCAGGAAATTGACGGCAATTATTCAAAGATGCTTATTCAACGCAACGATATTACTTTAACCGAAGCGATTTTATTAGACCGCGTTCAGAAAGGTTTGACTTTAACCGACAACGCCGCCGGTGAATTACGTAAGAGAAAGTTGATTGAAGGGCGGAAACCGAATTACTTTGTGGGAGCGGAAGTTGCGCAAATGACGGATAAGAAAGCCGAATATTCCAAAAACAAAGGATTGAACAAACAATATTACCTTGATTTCATCATGCAGGCAATTTCTCAACACGGAAGTATGAACCGCACCGACATTGATAACCTTCTCTGGAACAAACTGCCCGAAATTATCAACGATAAGCAAAAGAAAAATATGATAGGCAATTTGATTTCGGAGTTAAGGGCGGGTGGCAAAATAGTAAATGCTGGAACTGATAAAAATTCGAAATGGATATTGAAGCGTAGTCCTTCTTCTAATAATTTAGAAGAAGAAAAATGATTTTAGAAGAAGAATTAGAAGAAGAAAAAATATATATCGCTGATTATCAATTCATTTCTTCTTCTAAAATAAGAGCAAATAAAATTTTTTAAAAGTAAAATAAGAGAAGAAATAAGAAAAGAAAAAAATGTAACAGACTAATATTCAGCATTTTCCTTCTCTTAAAATAGAAGTAAGATGAAAGAAATTTAGAAGAAGAAATAGATATGCCCCAACAAGATTAATCATTAAAATAACAAAATCATGCCCGAACATCAAAACATTGAATACAAGACCTCATGGCGAGACGAATTCCTGAAATGGATTTGCGGCTTTGCCAACGCACAAGGTGGCACGCTCTATATAGGTAGAGACGATAACGGCAACATTGTTGGCGTTCAAAATGCTGTCAAATTGATGGAAGATTTACCGAATAAGATAACCTCTGTTTTAGGTATAATAGCCGATGTAAATCTTCACGAGACCGAGAAAGGCGATTATATCGAAGTAGTGGTAGAGCCACAACAGTGTTCCCGAAACACAGCTAGCTCAGAACTTAACGATTTAGTTAATAAATCAATTTTGCAAAGTAGCGCGATAAAGGGAGCAGGTTCATTTTATTATCTTGTGTAATTGCACAATAATTGCATATATTGCACAAGGATTGCACAAAAAAGATATAATAGGAAGAGTATGAGATCAACAAAATAGAATGGACAGAAGCGACATGGAATCCTTCAATTGGTTGCTCTAAGGAGACGGCAGGTTGCAAAAACTGTTATTTTATATCGAGGTACGTATCAAAATTTTGCAGCAGTATGCTTGCTCTTTCGGGCGTTCCTATTATTGTGCCTGATTTATCCAGAACAATCATGAAGGGTATCCCTTGAAATGAATAATATTGTTTGATTGCCTGTTCCGTGTTAGCGTCTAAAATCAATAAATGCGTCCAGGGTGCGTCTATTTTTTTCAAGGCTCTCTCCCAGGCTGGGCGTTGGGCATCCAGCGACACGCTTACCACTTCAACGCCCTTGTCGTGATACTTATCATAAAGTTCTTTCAAAGAAGGAATGTCAGCAATGCAGGGGCCACACCACGACGCCCAGAAATCTACGATAAGACAGGCGGATTTTCCGACATAATCGGACAGTTTTTTCTTCTCGCCCAACAAATCCCAACACTCAAAATCCTGATAAGGCTTGCCGGTCAGATTAACTCTGAATCTCCGCTCGTATTCTTCCATCTGCGTCTTCAATGCTTGCACCCATGAAGCGTCTTTCAACGAATCATCCATAGCGTCATACACTATATTAAAAGCGTCAAAACAGCTTGTCCTATAAAAACCGTTGAACGCTTCATCCCTGAGAATCTTTTGCCCTACAAGGTTGGAGACGTTATTCCTCAAAAAATCTAATTTAAATGAATCCAATTGCTGAGCTACTTCCGGCGTTTCAATCGTCCAGGAACTTTCTGTCAATACTTTAAATTTCATATCAGCTAAGCGATTGGCAACCGAATCCTGATAGTTTTGATAAAGGTTTTGAAATTGCCCCCCTTCAATCGAATCGTTATCCATATCCACTTTTGTATGACCTCTTTCAAGGATGACGTCAATCGCTTTGACTTTTTCGGGATAGTTTCCGATGCTGATTATCGCGAAATCATGCAAATCCTCTTGACCTTCAAAATAAAAACGACCATTTATTACCGTCGCCGTATCTACTTTAAAAATAGTATCTTCCCGAAATGAAAACAGCATAATATCCTTATTATCAAACTGATTGTCAATAACTCCATTGATACGAAAATAATCCTCTTTTTCGACGGATTCGCAAAACAAAACATCATAACGGTATTTTTCTCCGTATCGCTTAATGGCGTCTTTACCCAAAGCGCCCCCAACTAAAATTAGCTCTCCTCTTATTATTTTTTTAAAAAAGAGATATTCCGGAACTTCCTTCCCGTCTATATAAACAATTTTTCGCGTAGGTTCAAAAGGAATACTGTCTGCTTGAATAAGACTGTCGGGAAGGTTGGAAACATCGATCTGTGCCGTCACTCCAAGAAAAACATGGAGAAAGAACGTCAATACTAAAAGTCTGTTGAAAGAAGATTTTTTTTCATAGTGTATAATTTTTTTTTTTGAATAAATGTTCTGCTCTTTATTAATTCTCCAACATCAGGCTGCCGATGCTGTATGGGGCGATTATTATGCCTTCGCGTTCGATGGTGTCGGGCGTATAATTAAGCCAGACAATTTCGTAAGGAGACGATTCGTTATTGCGGCACAGGGCTGCGAGAATAATTTTTGTTTTGCCGTGGGAGGCAACCATACGACGTGTTGCTTCAGGGAGTTCCGGGAGTTTTGTCAATTCTGACGATAGCCATTCCCGATATGGAACATCATCAGGGTTCAGGGCTTCTGCGGGAGCGATACCTATCCCTTTCAAATCGGAGAAGTCTGTTATCTCGCCAATGTACCATGTTAATAAATCTAATCGGGCAGCATCCGATGGCATATCTGCAGGCAAGGCAGGTTTCACGGTAATTAAATGATAATCGCCGCCCCAAGCAGACTGCAATTCCTCGTCGGATACGTATCTTGTATTCAGGTATTTACGAAACGATTCCACGGCAAATGGGTCGCCTGACCAGTTGCCGGGGTGTGAGTGATATGCTCCGTAAGTACCTGCCGTCCAGTCGTTTCCGGTAACGGGATAAAGCGTCTCACCGTAGTTCCCTGTAATCCCTAACAGTACTGATTCTATCTGCGATGCGTCATAATGTGCAAAGAAAGCGCTCAGAAACTTCGTTAGATATGCTTTCGTGGCGGGCGCCCACATAGACTGCACATCCGATTCTTCCTGATGCTCCTGGCAAACGTATCCCTGAAATCCCAAGTCTCTGTTTTTATAGAACCATTTAGGAATGGCGTATGGCGATGATACAATTAAAAACGGTAGCCATTTGAGACCGGCTTCCTCGTGTATGGGCATGTATCTATCGTACAATGAAAAGTCAAATTTCCCTTCCTCAGGCTCGCATAGTCCCCATTGCACATATATTTCGTGCGATGTTACGCCTGCTTCTCGCCATAAGCGGGAAGCGGCGCGCAGATCGCGCAATGACACATTAAACGGCCAGCAAGGAAGCATCGTCACAGTTCCCATACAAAATGTCTGTGGCGGTTCAACCCTTACTCTTGGCTCAGGCAAAGGCAAATTGTCTAATAATTCCACGTTTGCAGGGCGTTCATTCGTCAGCGTAACCGAGCGGATGCAAACCGAACGACCTCCTCCGGTATGGATGCCAATGCGAAAATCGGCTTCTCCAAATTGTGCGTGATTGAAAACGGGATGCGCTAATTCAAAAACCGCCGTCTGCCATTGCTGCGTGTTCATATACCATCCACCCCAGGCTTTCTCTGGGATACGAAACGCTGCGGGTACGTTATATTCCCCTGTGTCGCTTACATAGCTCATCGTCAGCGCCCGGTATGGTTGGTTGTCGAAATACTCTACCGTCGCATATAATGTTGCCGGAGTGGAATCAGACGCCGCTTGCAGGCTGTCGTCTGTCCTAAAATACAAGAAATGCCACGGTATCATACCTATCTCTTCCTGCGTAGCCATGCACTCGGAGCCGCCTGTTTGGATATACCGAGGTTGTCCGTCGCCCGTAACAGGCACAATTTTGTGCGCGGATTGAGGCGTCCACCAAGCCACCCGATCCTGTGCCAATGAAGCGCCGCTCATCAGCATCGCTATCGCTACAAACCATAAATATTTAAAACGTTCCATTGATTATCTTCTTAAATAAATTTCCTCATAATCAAGTTTTTAATAATTATAATACGGACAAAAAACGATTTTTTGCCTTACAAATGTCGTGATAAAAATTCAAGGGAAAAAAATTGATATAATTTTTTTATTCCATTTTTTTTGTTTATCAAAAAGAAATGCTAACTTTGCGGAATGATTTGTGATTTGAAATGAACGATTATCATTAAAAATGGAGGATAAACAGATGAAACAACTTTATTATTACGTTATTATCTTATTTTTATGGATGGGTTGCACCCAAAGTAATACGGTACAGACACCAGGCACCCCCGTAGGGACGAATAGCATGCGTCCAAATAACATCCCAAGTAATACGGAACAGATATTAGAATCAAACAAAACCATCACGGATGTATTTGATAAATCCGAAATTAACGAATTAGCCGTGATTGTGGATTTCTTTAACGCGCAGATATGTGCCGCTCAAAAAGATGAAAAGGCAACCCTAACGCAATGCTATCAGCATTTTTTCGAAATGATTAAGGAATGTGAAATATCAGGAAGTTTTGATTCAATACCTTTTTATATCCCTTATCCGGAACAGCAGAACTTGTACAGCCAACTAAGCGAGGACGTCTTCGATCAAATCTGGCGTATTGAACATAGATGGTTTTATTCCTCTCAGGACTCCGTAGAAATCATAAGTATTACCTACAAAGGTAAATATTTGAAGTTTCTTAAGGAGTTCGGCAAAGAAAACGGCTTAATAGAGGAATATGCTGATGATTTCGAGCAAATGGGGGACATAGCTCCCACTTGTTTTTCAATGGTCATGAACGAATATCAACGGTTTGACGTGAATGATATTAGGATGCAATTATTTTTAGCCATGCATTATTTGACTTTAAATGACACATTTGAGGGTTCCAAAAAATATAAACCCAATACTTCGTATATGAATGATCGCTTAGAGACGCTGCCAAAATCGGCTAAAGTGTTGAAGGAAAGATAATTATTCAGGTATTTGCATGGAGAAACAGGCATATTTTACGGCAGAAGAAAAGCAACTCTTTTTTTCAGGATACAGAGAACTAATACATTTACTATCAGAAAGTCTCGAAAAGGATGATGCGCCAAAAATAAGGCGCTTACTCAAGCCGGTAGTTGCCTTAGAATGTTACGGACGCGACCGTAACGGGATCAACGGTCTGCTGCGTAATATAGAAACAGCGCTGATTGCTATCAAGGATATCGGTTTAAAACGCACCGCTATCTTAGCCGTTATTTTATACCGTCCGGTACTGAAAAAAGTCATTCCCCTTGATGAGGTGGAAAAAACGTTAGATAAGGATGTAGCCCTGATTATCAACCGGTTACTGAAAGCTTCAGAGCTTTATTCCCGAAACACGGCGGTCAACTCCGAAAACTTCCACCATCTGCTCTTCGCATTTGCCGAAGACGTCAGGGTCATTTTGATTATGATTGCCGACCGCCTGTATATGATGCGGATGGGCAAACAAATCGTCGACGAAAAAGACCGCATACGCCTCGCTACTGAAGCTTCTTACCTGTATACACCGCTGGCTCACCGCCTCGGCCTGTATCAGATAAAAAGCGAATTGGAAGACTTGACGCTCAAATACTTAGACCCAGACCAATATTACCTTATCAAAGACAAGCTGAACGAGACAAAACGCTCACGCGATGATTATATTGAAAAATTCATCGAACCTGTCAGAAAAAAACTCGAAGAAGCCGGATTGGCGTTTGATATCAAGGGTCGCACCAAATCCATCCATTCGATCAACAATAAAATCAAAAAACAGAAAGTCGAGTTTGAAGGCATTTATGACCTGTTCGCTATCCGTATCGTATTAGATTCTCAACGCGAAAAAGAGCGTTCGGACTGCTGGCAGGCTTTTTCAATCGTTACCGATATGTACCAACCGAACCCTAAACGGATGCGCGACTGGATATCGGTACCGAAAAGCAACGGGTACGAATCGTTGCATATTACGGTGCTGGGGCCGCAAAAACGCTGGGTGGAAGTGCAAATTCGCACACAGCGCATGGATGAAATAGCCGAGAAAGGATTAGCCGCGCACTGGAAATATAAGGGAGGGCACGAAGAACACGGGTTAGACGAATTTTTGGCAGACGTCAGGGCGGTATTGGAAACGCAAGGCTCTACGCCGATGGACTTGATGAAAGAATTTAAAATGGACCTCTATCAGGATGAAATCTATGTATTTACGCCAACAGGCGACCTGATAAAACTCGGAAAAGGCGCTACCGTCCTCGATTTTGCATTTGCTATCCACTCAAAAATAGGAAGCCGTTGCATCTCCGGAAAAGTAAACGGGAAAAATGTCCCTATCAAATATGTGCTCAATAACGGTGATACAATCGAAGTCATCACATCGCCTACACAATCGCCTAAACAGGACTGGCTTTCTTTTGTAGCAACCACTAAAGCGCGCACAAAAATCAAACAGGCGCTCCGAGAGGAATACGCCAAAAATGCCGAATTAGCTAAGGAACTGTTACAGCGTCGGCTCAAAAACCGCAAAATAGACATCGAAGAAGCTACTTTGATGCGGTATATGAAAAAGAAAGGCTACAAAACGGTTACGGATTTTTATGTAGATATAGCAGACGAGAAGTTAGATATCAATGTGGTCATAGATGAATGTGTGGAGTTGGAGCAGAAAAAAGAAAGCCCCGAACATCTCGAAACACGTAGCGCCGAAGCGTTTGTGCCTATCATAGAGGCTAAAGAACTGTCTACCCAGCAGGATGTATTGGTGATAGACAAGAACCTGACAGGCATAGATTACAAATTAGCCAAATGTTGCAATCCTATCTATGGCGACCCCGTTTTTGGCTTTGTCTCTACACAAGGCGTCAAAATACATCGCATGAACTGTCCAAATGCTTTGGAGATGCGTTCACGATTCGGTTACCGTATCATACCGGCTGAATGGAGTGGGAAAGGAACCGGTGGATATGCTGTGACGTTGCACATCGTAGGAAACGATGACATCAGTATCGTAAGTAATATTACTTCGGTCATCAGTAAGGAAAACAAGGTTTCGCTTCGTGCGCTCAATATTGATTCTGTTGACGGGCTGTTTCATGGCACCTTTTCCGTTATGATTTCGGATACGGCCTCTTTGACATTGCTAACTAAAAAAATACAAGGTGTGAAAGGGGTTAAAACTGTCACAAGGATGAATTAGGGGGGGCGCACACATAGGTGCGCCCGTACAATCGGATGAATTAGGGGGGCGCACACATAGGTGCGCCCGTACAATCAATTCTTTATCAATCGGATGAATTAATCCCCATCTCAGTCGCTTTCTGGTGCATAAAACGAATAGCGGCTTCATAATCATTTGGAATCACTCCGTCTAAAATCGCATTTTTGATAGCTTCTTTGATAGCCCCAACAGGTGGCGAAGGTGGAAGTCCGAATGTCTCCATAATGATCTCGCCCGAAACCGGAGGCTGAAAATTGCGTACACGGTCTTTCTCCTCAATATCAGTCAGTTTCTCCCGCACAATACGAAAGTTTTCAAGAAAACGGCGCACTTTATCCGGATTTTTGCTGGTAATATCCGCCTCACAAAGTTTCATCAGGTCGTCGATATCGTCGCCGGCATCAAACAGCAGACGACGAATCGCCGAATCGGTCACTTCTTCGTCCACCAAATGAATCGGACGCATGTGCAGAGACACCATTTTCTGCACATATTTCATGTTTTCACTCATGGGGTGCTTCATTCGGTCGAAAATGCTCCGCGTCATCTTTTTCCCTATAAAATCATGGTTATAAAATGTCCAACCCAGACGATTGTCAAAACGTTTGGTCACAGGTTTTGCAATATCGTGAAGAAGCGCGCTCCAACGAAGCCACAAGTTATTCGAGGTCTTACTCAAACGGTCTAACACCATCAACGTTTGTGAAAAATTGTCCTTATGCCCGATACCTTCTTTCGTTTCAACACCCTTTAAGGCACACAATTCCGGGAAAATGATTTCGAGCAATCCCGAACGATCCATCAAATCAAATCCGACCGACGGTTTTGGAGACAGAATGATCTTGTTCAATTCATCCGTAACCCGCTCGTGAGATACTATTTCGATGCGTTGACGGTTGCGTTCGATCGCTTCAAACGTATCCGGATCAATAAAAAAACCTAATTGCGAGGCAAAACGAATAGCCCGCATCATACGCAAGGGATCGTCGCTAAACGTGATGTCCGGCTCCAATGGCGTCACGATGCGCAGATTATCCATGTCATCAAGTCCCCCAAACGGGTCAACCAACTCTCCGTAATATTCCCTGTTGAGGCAAAGCGCTAACGCATTGATAGTGAAATCCCTCCGGTTCTGATCGTCTTCAAGCGTACCGTCTTCTACAACCGGTTTACGACTGCCTCGGTTATACGATTCGCGCCGGGCGCCCACAAACTCAATGTTCCAGTCTTTAAATAACACCTGCGCCGTGCCGAAATTTTTGTAAACCGCCACTTTTGACTTCCTTCCCAGCCTTTTTGAAACCGCTCTCGCGAGTTCGATACCGCTCCCAACCGTCACAATATCAATATCTTTCGAGGGGCGGCGCAAAAAAAGGTCACGCACAAACCCTCCAATCACATACGTCTCCAAGCCCATCTGATCGGCAATCTCGGAAATCATAAGAAAAGGCTCGCCTGCAAGATATGATTTGACGTCTTCTTCGCTGTAATACATGCCATATAATTTTAAGGGTGCAAATTTACATAAAAACCCTTACTTTTTTCCCATTTTCACCGAAAAACATTACCTTTGCCCCCATAATTACAAATCCGGACGCCTTTTAAAATGTCCCCATTCTACTCTGTGCACCTCTGTGCCCCCCGTGTCTCTGTGCTGAAAAAGAACGACAATTCAAAAGCCGCCCCCAAAACCAACAATCATGTACAAAATTATCCCTCTCGCCATTGTAACCCTCTTACTGACAGTCAGATGCAACCCTCCATCCGAAGCCAAAGAATGGCTCTCCAAAGCACAAACCCTGTACGAAAATCAAAACTATATCGCCGCCAAGAACCTCATTGATTCGATTGATGCCATCTACCCGCGCGAAATTGAAGTGCGAAAAGAAGCGCGCACACTGATGCGCCACATCGAAAGGGACGAATCCATCCGCGACATTGCCTATTGCGACAGCATACTCCCGATTCGCCTCCAGGAAGTAGAGCCGCTAAAAAAGGGCTTCGTCTTTGTAAAAAATGAGGAATACGACAAAATCGGCAATTATATCTGGAATACAATGACCGTTGAGCGCAACCTGGAACGCAGTTATATCCGTTGCGGCGTCAATGAAGAAGGCGAAATGTACATGGCAAGCCTGTTTTACGGAACTCGTCCGCTCGAACATACAGGTCTCAGACTGTCAATCAAAGACGGCGTTTTCGCAGTCACGGAATCTATCCCTTACGACGGCGGTCTCAACTACCGTTTCGATGACATGGGCAAAACGACCGAAGTAGTGACCTACAAAGGCGAACATTGCAAGGATGCAGCCAATCTCATCTACCTGATCGACGCTAAAGAACGTGTCAAAGCCGAGTATACCGGCGGTCGGACGGCATATTCGCTTTATCTTTCCGAAAGCGACATAAAAGCCATCAAGGCAACGTATGAATTAACCCTTGTATTAAGCGACATCCACGCCCTGCAAAAGATTAAAAGCAAAGCCGAAAAAACAATACTTCTAAGCGAAGAAAGACTGAAACGATATAACGAATAAACATTTTTTTCGTCCGAATGTATGATGTTTTGTTAATTTTTTCTATCTTTGCCCCTTCAAAAAAAAAAATCGTATGGCACAACAAGAAGATGTATTTAAAAAATTAGTTTCGCACTGTAAAGAGTATGGGTTCGTATTTCCTTCGTCAGATATTTATGACGGGCTGGGAGCCGTATACGATTACGGTCAGAATGGCGTTGAGTTGAAAAATAATATTAAAAAATACTGGTGGGACAGCATGACGCTCCTGCACGACAATATTGTCGGCATCGATTCCGCTATCTTTATGCACCCCACCATCTGGAAAGCCTCCGGACATGTGGATGCGTTCAACGACCCGTTGATAGATAACAAAGACAGCAAAAAACGGTATCGCGCAGATGTGTTGATAGAAGAATACATCGATAAATTGGATGAAAAGATAAACAAAGAAGTTGAAAAAGCCGCCAAGCGTTTTGGAGCGGCTTTCGACGAACAGCAATTCCGCTCGACCAATCAACGCGTACTCGAATATCAGGCAAAACGCGACGAAACGCACGCCCGTTTTGCTAAAGCGCTAAACGACAACGACTTGAAAGAATTGCGCCAGATGATCGTCGACTGGGAGATAGCATGCCCTGTCTCCGGGAGCCGCAACTGGACGGAAGTGCGCCAGTTCAATCTGATGTTTTCCACCGAAATGGGTTCTACCGCCGATGGCTCTATGAAGGTATACCTTCGCCCCGAAACGGCGCAGGGTATCTTTGTCAATTTCCTCCATGTCCAGAAAACCGGTCGGATGAAAATCCCTTTTGGCATTGCTCAAATAGGGAAAGCGTTCCGCAACGAGATCGTTGCCCGGCAGTTTGTCTTCC
>Ga0099364_10002920_pt1 | contig 27004 bp, 15 predicted proteins | sample TergutTh196P3_FD_73070 | JGI IMG/M metagenome (GOLD analysis project Ga0099364, IMG submission 73070) | Microcerotermes parvus P3 segment gut microbial communities from Pointe-Noire, Republic of the Congo - Th196 P3 | ecosystem: Host-associated > Arthropoda: Insects > Digestive system > Gut ... | reverse complement strand
AGTGCAGCCAAAAGTAAAGATTTTGAATAGCAGATGCCTTCTTTGTATTCCAATACTTCGGAGGCACGTTTTGTAACGCGTTCACTGTCGATGTCGGCAGAATGATCAATCTCGTCTCGGACAAATTCAAAAGCGGCTTTTATTTTTTCTTCCTCTTCTTCATCCGAAAAGTTTGCAAACAGCTCATCGGCTTTCTTTTTGATCAGCGGATTTTCAAAATCAACATACTGATCCGCTGCCAAATAGTCGTTGATGTCGCTGCTTTCTAAAATATAATCCATGAATCCATCCGATTTTTTATTCATTCATTCGTCCAAATAAATTTTGCCGTTTGGAAGCGTGACAAGTTTTTCGTCGTCGACGGCTCTTTGAATCACATTGTCAATGACGTCTTTGACGGGCGTGCGTAAAATCTTAAATCCGAAGATTTGGGAAACGCGTTTGACAAGCTGATCCTGAGGCGTTGAATACTGTGTCTTTAAAACGTAAACGGCGGCTTGAAGAATTTCTTCGTCGCAAATCCATTGGATATTCAATAAATCCTCGTTTCTTGTTCTAACAATCGGTTTTTTGATTTTGGTGGGCCACAAGTAATTGCCGCGTACACGGATGTAATTGGATTTTTCGGCAGATGAAATTTCCCGAATAATCATGTCACGCATGGATTTTGTCAAGCGTTTCACATCACAGTGGTCTTTGATTTTCAAAATCAGCTGCTCTTTATGAATCGGACCCTCGTGGCTCACAATTTCAACAATCTCATGTTCCATTTTGTGACGCGGAATTTCAAGCAAGTTTTCCGTTGACGGAAGGTCGATTTTATCATACGGCTGGTAATTCGGAACACCGTTTTGAATCAATTCCGCCACATCAAACAATTGTTCGTCTGTGATGTCTTCCGGCATTTTTTTGATGTCTGAGAAAATGTCGTCTTCATCATCCAAGTACATATCATCGTCGTCGTCCGCATATGTGTCTTTAAAATCCGCTATCGGCTTTTCATTGGAATCTTTTTCAGAATCCTCTTCCGATTTATCAAATTTCGGCACAGAAGGTTCTTTTTTGACTCTCGGTTTTGGTTTTGGAGATTCTTTTTTGACAGGCTTTTCTTTGTCTTCTTTTTCTTTGTCTTCTTTATCCCCTTTATTATCTTCTTTATTTTCCTTTTCGTCCTTTTCGGGTTCAACAACCGATTTTGCCGCCGACGTTTTTCGAGGTTTTTTCGGTTTTTCGGTCATTTCATTTTCAGTTTTTTCATCTTCAATTTTTTCGTTTTCAATTCTTTCGTCTTCGTTTTTCTCATCTTCAATTTTTTCGTCTTTGACTTTTTCGTCTTCAATTTTCTCATTTTCAATTCTTTCGTCTTCGATTATTTCATTCTCAATTCTTTCATTTTCGATCTTTTCATCATCAATGATTGTTTTTTCGCTGCTGCCTCTTTCTTTTTTCGTTTCCTTTTTCTTTTCTTCCTGAATCGGCGGCTTTTCAGCTTTCTCTTTTTCCAGTTCGGTTTCCCTCTCCTTTATGAATTTTAACATCTTTTCAATGTCTTTTTCACTTCTCTGGGCGTCTGAAATATCGTTCTCTTCATCTTGTTTTTCTTCAAAATTTTTCATTTCAGAGGCTTTTTTCTTGGCGTCGGAGACGGTGTCTAACAATGCTTTTTTACACTTCTGCGGATTCAAATACCAGTCCGTTGACCAAATGCGGTATAAATTCCAGCCAAGCCCGGTCAGGACGTTTCGTCTTAAACGATCACGGTCGCGGGCAACGCGGGAACTGAAATATTGGGGACCATCACACTCAATGCCGATGATGTAATGCCCGGATACCTTTTCATTGACAACCGCAATATCCATTTTGTAGCCGGCACATCCGATTTTTTGGTGAACGGTATATCCGTTTTCCCTTAAAAATGTGGCAACCGATTCATCAAATGTCACTTCGTCCGGTTCATAATCTTTCATTTTGGAGACAAATTCCTTGGATTCGGCGTATTCCAAAAACGCTTTTAAAATATGAAGACCGTCAGGGTCGTCCTCCGCAAGTGCCAAATCGGCGGCTCTGAAGTTTGAAAAAATAACACACTTTTCACGAGCCCGCGTAAACAGCACATTCAAACGGCGTTCTCCGCCCTCACGATTGAGGGGTCCGAAATTCTTAGACAATCGACCGTTTTGGTCAAATCCGAAACCAACGCTGATGAGAATCACATCTCTCTCATCACCCTGAATGGTTTCAATATTTTTGACAACAAAGTTTTCGCCCTTCTCGTTTGTGAAATACTTCTCAAAACCCGGATTGCTTTTGACCAAAATTTCAACTTCTTTTTGAATGGCTTCTTGCTGCTTGACATTAAACGTCCCGACCATGAGCGTTTTGTCAGGGAAGTTGATGAAGTGCTTCATCACTTCTTGAGCGACAATGCGGGATTCTTCCTTGTTAATACCGGTCTTGCCGCGGTCGTAAACAGTGTCTTTCAAATGCTTGAATTGAAGCCCCATATTTCTGTCTTCGTGATACGGAGACGGGTAAATATACAAATGGTTGCCGTAAAATTCATTGTTCGAAACCGCAATCAACGATTCGTGGCGGCTTCTGTAGTGCCACCGCAGTGTCTTGTAAGGGAAACTACGTTTGCAGATGTTTAAAACGCTTTCGACATCCGAATAATAGGAAGCGTCTTCATTGTATTCGTCCTCGCTTTCCAAAAGGGTTTCAAAAAATGTTGTCGGTGGCAGCTGCTTTGAGTCGCCCATCACAACAACCTGATGACCTCTTAAAAGAGCGCCAAGGGCGTCTTCCGGCCGGACTTGACTGGCTTCATCAAAAATAACAACATCAAAAGACGTCTTTTTGGGTTCCAAATATTGAGCAATCGAAAGCGAACTCATCATAAAGCACGGCTTGATTTTTTGAATCAATCCGCCGGCATTGGACATGAGGCGGCGAATCGGCATATGCGCTTTCTTTTTGTTAAATTCGTTTAACAAAATACCGGCTTCGGATTCTCTTGAAGCGCCCACATAAATCTGGGGCATGCGCTTGTAAATTTCAATATCGACACGCTCTCTGTTTTTAAGAATAACTTTGTCATCCAAATCAGAAAACTTGTGGATTTTATTTTCATGAACTTCTTTAATAAACGTGGAAAGGACGCGCCTCTTGTTAAACTCGGCACGCAAAACGCCATCGGCGTAGTTTCCTTTGAATGTTTGGATTAAGTCTTCCGGCAAAATTTCATTTTCGTTAATATAGGGAACCATCGGCGCCGCAACAGTTTCCAAACATTGGTCTCGATAAATTAAGAACTGGCTCCATAAAACAAGGTTTGGAAGCTCTTTTGTCCAAATCCCGAAACGCTGTTTGAGTTCTTTTGCAGAAAGCGTGTTTTTGTAAGCGTTTTCAAGATGAACGAAACCATATTCTTTCTTTATGACAGGAGCAATCGGCTCTCCGATATCTGCCGGTTCAACAGTTTCGGCGTCTGACGGTATTTCGGCAGCGGCGGAGGTGACGGAAGCGGTATCATTTCGTTCGGTCGATTGTTGTTTTCCGATCATTTCGGATTTCTTTTCAGCAGCCGTTTTTTCTGCCGCATTGTTTTTTCTTTCTGCTTCCGGGTTTTCGGTCTTAATTTCCCGAATACATTTCTCATTAAAGAAAATCTTCGGATCGGCGCCGATGCAAATGACGGATTTTAAAATGGCATTTTCCAAGCCTTCTTTTTCGGATTGAATTACCGAAGCTGCGGCGGATAATTTGCCGCCGTCAATGCCTTTTTCAATGCAGTCGTATGTTTTGCCGGTCACTTTTCCGTCATCTAAAAGCATTCCAAAAGTGATAATTTGATTAAAAAAGTCTTCTAAAACGGCGGCGTTTGTTAATCCGATCTCCCACGAAGAACCAAAAAGAGAAACCGCTTTTTGTGCCGAATTTTCAAATTCGCGCGCCAAATCTTTGATTTCCTGAACTTTTTGCAAGTCTTCTTTGATTTTGGAATTGCTCTTATCGGTTCTTTTAATATACAAATTTAAAATGCGTTCTTTGGCGGCTTTAAAATCGCTGTTCATGAATTTTAAGAAGTTGCCGGCTTTTTTCAAATAAACATCAATATCTTCATCAAAAATTTGAGCTGTGAAGATTGCTTCCACTTGGTCTTTCAAATCGGCAAATCTTTTAACTTTGGTGATCAGCTCTTTTTGAAGAGCGCGTTCTTTGAGCCCTTGGTTTTCCAAAACAAAACGCTCGGTTTTTGGAATCGTTGCTAAAACCAAAGCATCTTCAATAAACGTCTCAAGCTCATTCATAGACACCGGCTCTTTTAATCCCGTTTCGGCAAGAATGATATCAACGCTGTCGCTGATTTTTTGAGCGCGGGAAAAGACATCGCTTAGCAAGGTGTCCATGTCTTGCAGATCCGGCGGCAAAATAATTCCGAGATTGGTTTCTTTCCACGGGTTATCTTTAACGCCGCCGACTTCGGGAAGCGCATCCGCCATTTTTTCAAGAATTGAAACAGCCTCTGTCCATTCTTTTCGGCTCCATTTTTCCGAATCCTTAAAGTCGATATGCGTCATTTTTCTTTTGTGCGTTGTGAAATAATGACTCACATCTTCCCGAATGCCGTAAATATCATAAACAGAATATCCGATCGGTCCTATTTTTTGGCTCAGAATTTTAGCGTATTCGTTTAATTCGTATTTGAGATTTTCAAGTTCCGCCAAGTCTTGGGCATAATTTTTCTCAAGCGGCGGCTGGCGTTTTAATGTTCTCTCAAGTTCATCCAAAACCGCTTTTTTCTGAGCTTTGTGGCTGTGAATTTCCAAACAAAGATCACCAAGACCAATGTGATCCAATCTTTTTTTCACGACTTGAAGCGCCGCCATTTTTTCACTGACGAACAGGACGCTTTTTCCCATCATCAAAAGTTCGGCGATGAGATTGGTAATGGTTTGCGATTTTCCGGTTCCGGGCGGTCCTTCGACCACGAGGTTTTGTCCGGCTTTGACGTCTTCAATAACAGCGATTTGAGATGAGTCGGCATTAACAATGTGATAAATTTTTTCGGTATTTAATTTGAGATCGACGTCGTTTTCCAAAAAACCGCCGTCATAGTTTTCCTGATGCGGATTAAAGACTTGGTTAATCAGCGGATGGGTTTCGGGACCCGCGCCCGCGGGCCAAATTTTCGGATCCAAGTCCTTGTACATGACGAATTTTTTAAAGTTATAAAAATCAACATTGGATTCGCGAACAATGCTCCAGTCGGCTTTGTCGGAAATCAAGTCCTCGACAGCCTTTAAATAGGCGTCGACGGCGTTTTTGTCCTCCGCCCCCGCAAAATCGGGAAGTTCCAAATTAAATTCCAATAATTTGGCTTTGAGCGTAATTGAAGCAAAAATATCATCGCCCGTCCAGTGAACCGTAAATCTTCTTTTCGGACCGACCCGTTTGAATTCAACCGGAATTAAAACAAGCGGCGCTTTGAAATATTTTTTAGACCCGTCCGTCCATTTCAAAAACCCGATGGCTAAATAAAGAATCGGATATCCCTGCTCTTCAAAAATAGAGATGGCATGGTTGTTGGCATAAAAAAGACGTTCTTCAAGTTCATTTGCAGAATAGGGCGTTTCAAGAGAGACAACGGAGCAGTCCTTGCCTTCTTTTTTCTTCAAAAGATTCTTTAAAAAGCCGGCGTCTTCATCTTCTTCAATGGCGTCCGCGACTTTTTTTGATTTTGAGACGGCGTTTGGATCCGCCTTAAAACTCATCGATTTTTCTTGAATCACCAAAATATCGTAAATTTCGGAGATTTTTTCATTTTTTATTTCAACCGTCCTTTTTTTGGCGGGTGTGTAATTCAAAAGATTGTTATTCAATGACAGATCCAATAATTTCTGTCTCAATAATTCAAGTTCCTGTTTGACGTCAACCATGAATAGTCCCTTCGAAAAATGTGTGTCCGAAAAATGTGTGTCCGATAACTTATGTTTTCAGCGACGCACACGGTTTTAAAATGTTTTGAAAGCATTTGCCCCCCAATGAAGAAGCGAGCATATCTTATTATTTTCAGAATAAAGAAATAGAGAAATGATTCTATATAAGGTTTATTTAAATAAATTTTTCTCGTTTTGAGTTTTTGCGGTTTATTTCAAAAATTTTTTAGGAGAAGAAAAATAAAAAGCGACAATCGATTATGAAAAAAAGATTGGAAGACGATTAAAAAAGAAGAAAAAAGGGTGAAAAAGGAAGAAAAAAGAGTGAAAAAAGGAAGAAAAAAAGTGAAAAAAGAAGAAAAGGGGGAGTGAAAGAAATTATTGCCTTATTCTTCATCATCGACTTCATCGAAGTTTTTGTAGCTGTCGGTTCCGACCATGGCTGCTGCGATGGAGTCAATGCTGTCTAACCATTCGGCGGCAATGCTTTCTTCGGGAAGAATTGTCATGTATTCTTCTTCGAAGGGCTCGCCTGCGATGACTAAGGCGCCGGCGGTTGCAATTAATGCAAAGGCCACTTCCAATTCTTCGTCTTCTTCGGCGGCGCCGGCTTCTTGGATCAATTCTTTGATTTTGACGGTTTTGTCATAGTCGTCATAGAAATAATTTTCAAAGGCGGCCAATGCACAGGCCAAAGAATCTTGGATGGAAAAAACCATCATGTCAATATCATCCGAAATGGGGGGGATGTCTTCGATGACAATGTCTTGGATTGTTCCCAAAATTTCAAGAGCGCCTTGTTCATCTATTGCTTTTTTATCAAAGCGCGCGGCAATTTTCAAACATGCCAAGATCACATCATCCATCATGTTTACAAAAATGGCGGTGCATTTTTCGGCAGCTTGTTCATCTTCAAGAGAAAAACCGGATGTTTTAATTTGTGAAATCCAATTCTCCCATCTCGACTTCGAATAAAATTCATAATAAGGCATTGCTTTTTTTTCTGTCATTCACTCACCTAAACAAAATTTTTCTTACTCTAAAACTAATTTTACTCTTTTATAGGTTTTTCCATCCTTTTCGATCCCTTCAAAGACTTCTTTGATGATACACTTGTCGCCTTTCATTAATCCTTTGGGTTCAAAGAGTTCTTTGTCATCGGCTTCTTCTTTTAGTTTGATCGGCTCATAAACGATTTTGACGCCCAAGACGGCCTTTTTTGCATCAACATAAGCTTCGATCGGGGCGTTTTCAACGACAACCGCCAAGACGCCGCCGTCGTGAAGCGCGCATGTCAGCAAATTGTTGTTTCGAACGGAAACAATTCGATATTTTCTGCCGGAATTTAAATTCAGACAAGTTCCTCGAATATTGCATTTTTTACATTCTTCTGTTTCATCCAAAAAGAAGAATGTTTCGCCCGGTTTTGCCAAGCGGGCACCAATAACTGTTATTTTTGTAGAAACTGCGGTCATATTTCACTCAATCCTGTCTTCATTCAATCCCGTTTTATTATTTAAATTCCTTCCTTTGTTGTCCTGCATCTTTGTCCTATGCCTTTTCCTTGCCCTATGCCTTTTCTTTGTCCTGTCAGATCACTTTTGTTACGGTGGCCATTTTTTCCGCGGCAGACAGTGTCAGGCCGCTGCCAAGAATGGTGTATCTTTCCGGGCGAATGGTGTGGGCGTGCAAAAGGGCTTCAATGACTTCATCGTCGGAAATGCCCATCTCCTGAGCAGACGTCGGCGCACCGATTTGGATCAATGCGTTTCTGATTTTTTCCCAGTCGCCGCCGTGCAGATACATCATCATAATTGAGCCGACCGCACATTGTTCGCCGTGTAGCGCCGGCTTTTTTGCAATCCTGTCCAAAGCGTGGCTGAACATGTGTTCGGCGCCGGAAGCCGGCCTTGACGATCCGGCAACGCTCATGGCAGCGCCGCTGAGCACAAGCGCTTTGACAACGATTCTTGCAGAACTTTCAAGATTCGGACGAATCCGGTCAGCGGAGTTTAAAATCATATCCGCGCTCATATATGCCATAACGGAAGCGGATTGGCTGAGCGGTTCATTTTGGTGCCGAGAAGCCAGTTCCCAGTCTAAAACAGACGTATAATTTGAAATCACATCACCGCATCCGGCGGCTAATAATCGGAAAGGTGCTTTTGAAATCATTTCCGTGTCCGCAACGACCGCAATCGGTGCTTGTGCTTCATAAGATTCGGATTTCCCGTCAGAATGAATAGATGCCCGTGCCGAAACAATCCCGTCATGGGATGCAGCGGTCGGAACACTGATAAACGGTACATCACAATTTTTAGAAGACAATTTTGCCAAATCGATGGATCGTCCGCTTCCGACCCCCAAAAAGCAGCTCGAGTTAAATGAGACTCCTGCCTCCGAAATTTTCACAACTTCTTCAGGCGATGCTTTTTCGGAAATGTATGTTTCACAGACGCCGCCGGCATTTTCAATGATGTCCGATATTTTTTTCCCGGCAACATCTGCCGTATTTTTTCCGGTGACAATAAGCACACGCTCGCCCATTTTCAGTTTTTTCAAAACGGCAGGAATTTGATTTAAAACATCTTTGCCGATCAGCACTTCTCTTGGAAATTCCATCCATTTCATGCTGCGGGTTTCATCTTCCCGCCATTCGGCATTTTTGTTTTCTTCATTGAATTTCATGCTCATTATTTTCCCTTTTCATGATTTGTAATGTCTTAATTTATCAAATATGATTTGTTTAAATATAAAATATATGGGTTTAGGCACTTTAAATCATTGATTGAAACATCGCAAGTAGAGTTTTTTATAGGAGTTTTGTTAATTCTCTTTATTCAAATATTTGGATTTATCATTATGTCGTTTCTTGATTCTGTAACTCTGTTTATTACAACGTATTATATTGACCCGATTATAAATGATTCCGGGTACAACATATACAATACAATAACGTGGGCGGTTGTCTTAGGGCTTGCTGTTTACGCATTGATTTATACGCTTCAGAAGATGGCAATTCGGGTGGATTTTAAATTTATGAGGGCAACGCTGCCCTTTATTCTCGCAGGTGCGTCTTTGCGTGTCGTTGCAGATGCCGGCGCCGTTTCAAAACCGCTCAGCTATCTTTTAATTACGCCCAACATTTATTTTCTTGCCTTTTTCATAACATTTGGCTGTCTCGTTTTGTCTTTGCTTCTTCAAAAATACAAAGCCGTCAAATCCTATCATCTGCCGTTTTTTTCACTTGGCGTTCTTTTCATTTTGATTGTGTATGCGATATTGTTTTTAAACTGCACCATCGCACACTTTTGGGTTCCGTTTGCGGTTGCAATCATTGGTATCGGCGGCGCCGCTTTGTTCGGAATTGCTGTAAAGGCAGCCGGCAGCCACGATTTTTCAAAAAAAATGAATTTAACCATTTTTTCGGACAAATTGAATTTAACCATTTTGGCGGCGCATTTAATGGACGCCACATCCACCGTGATTGGCATTGAAGTCTTCGGATATGTTGAAAAACACGTTTTGCCGGCATATTTAATTGACGTGACAGGAACCGCTTTGATCATGTTTCCTTTAAAGCTTATCATTTTCTTTGTCACCGTATGGTGTTTGGATGTCGGCCTTAAAGTTGAAGAAAAGGATGAAGAAAACATGACTTTGATTAAAAATGCCGTTAAATTCGTGGTTATTATTCTTGGAGCGGGACCGGCGATTCGAAATTCGATTCGTTTGTTTTTCGGGATTTAAGATTTAAGAATGGAAATAATGATTGGCAGTGATGCAGCGGTGATTTAAAATGAAAGAAATTGGACAAAATTCGGAATTTTCAGATGACGAGAGGGGGGTTTCCGACTCGGACGAAAGGTATGAGTGGAGACAAGATACGGATGTTTCAGACAACGAGGGGGTTTCCGATGGCGAAGGTTTCGACTTAGACGAAAGGTATGAGTGGAGACAAGATACGGATGTTTCAGACAACGGGGGGTTTTCCGACGGCGAAGGTTTTTCCGACTCAGACGAAAGGTATGGATGGAGGCAAGATGATGTTTCGGATTTTGAGCCCCGTCCTTCCGGCTCGGAACAAAATTCTCTCCCGCCTCAATCTTATTTTAAGAAGCTGAAATCCATTCTTTTGAATCACAGACTGTATTTTATCGGAATATGTTTGGTTTTTTTTGCATCTGTCGTTTTAGGGTATATCCTTTCGTATTACAATCCTGAATTTATATTACCGATTTTTGAAAACTTCGCAGATTTTGAAAACGAAACCTCTTTTGAATTAGCAATAAAACTTTTTTTGAATAATTCGCTTGTGGTTATCCTTTTGGTTTTGCTTGGATTTCTTTTAATTGTTCCATTGCTCATTATTTTCATTAACGGATTGGTTATAGGCATTGTTTTCGAATACTTCGCGAAGGAAGCAAGCCCCATGTTCTTCCTTGTGGGAATTATTCCTCACGGAATCATTGAACTTCCGATGTTTATTCTTGCAGGAGCGGTGGGTTTTCGCATCGGCGTCCGCATACTTCTTTGCCTTTTCGGGACCGTTTCTTTTCCCGATCTTAAAAAAGACATTTTCAATGCCCTGTGGATTCTTTGCCTTTTCATCATCCCGATGCTGTTTGCGGCCGCCTTTATTGAAGCCTACATCACAGGATACTTGCTGGAAGTGTTCTTTTGAAATTCAAACAACCTTTTTATAATCCGATTTATAATTGATACAATCCGTTTGATTTGTCTGATTTAACAGATACGATTTAAAATTTCATCATTTATTCAGTGATTCATTATGATTTCTCGAAGCGAAATTAAAAAAACCGTTGACCAATATTACAACGCCCCTGAAAAAATCAAAATCGGAACGATTGCTTCTCACTCCGGTTTGGATGTCTGCGACGGGGCAGCCGAGGAAAATTTTAAAACCGTGGCTTACTGTAAAAAGGGCCGTGAGCAAACTTATTCTAAATATTTCAAAGCTCAGCGCGACAGTCAGGGAAACCTCATCCGCGGCATCGTTGACGACGCCGTCATTTTTGACAAATTCGATGACATTTTAAAACCCGAAAACCAGCAAAAGATGTTGGATGACAGTGTTTTAATGGTTCCGAATCGATCGCTGACATCTTATTGCAGCATTGACGCCATTGAATCGGATTTCAAAATCCCGATGATTGGCAGCCGCAATATGCTTCGAAGTGAAGAACGCTCCGAATCGCAAAGCTATTACTGGATTTTAGAAAAAGCCGGACTTCCGTTTCCCGAAAAAATCAACACCCCCGAAGACATTGAAGAATTGGTTATCGTCAAGCTGCCGCACGCCATTAAAACATTGGAACGCGGATTCTTCACAGCCGCAAGCTACGAAGAATATGTTGAAAAATCCCAAGCCTTTTTAAAACAAGGCATTATCACGGAGGATGCTTTAAAAAGCGCACGAATCGAGCGGTATGTTATCGGTCCTGTTTTTAACTTTGACATGTTTTATTCCCCGATTGAAGAGGAGATGAGCCCGATTGAGCTTCTCGGCATTGACTGGCGTTTTGAAACAAGCCTTGACGGTCATACAAGGCTTCCGGCACCGCAGCAAATGAAATTAAAAGGCGCCCAAATCACCCCTGAATATACCGTCTGCGGTCACAACTCCGCAACCCTTCGCGAATCGTTGATTGAAAACGTGTTCGAGATGGCCGAAAAATTCGTAGAAGCCAGCAAGAAGCACTACGACCCCGGAATTATCGGTCCGTTCTGCCTCCAAACCTGTGTGGACAAAGACCTCAACTTCTACATTTATGATGTTGCCCCCCGTGTCGGCGGCGGCACCAACGTCCATATGTCCGTCGGGCACCCCTATGGCAACACGACATGGAAAAAACCCATGAGCACAGGGCGTAGAATTGCGTTTGAAGTGAAGAGGGCACTTGAGAAAGATAGGTTGGAAGACATCGTAACGTAACTTATTTCTGCGACATGGAATCCTTATTCAGCCGCCTTGGAGCGATTGATCGAACGGGCGGCAGTTTTGGGTTTCAAATTCAAAAAAACCCGAAACATCATTTTATAACAAATCAATAAATGGGGGTACCGTTTTCCCCCAAATCTTCAAACGCTTTAAAGGAAAAACGGTACCCCATTTTTGAATCATTCCGAAGAAAATGATGTTTCGAATTTAAAAAATACCAAAATCAAATCCCGCATACCTTTTTCTCAAAAACATCCAAACCCCCTCAAATTTTGTTTTCAGTAGCGCAGCGAATGAAAGCAAAATTTGAGCGTTTTTGAAAAAAAATGTTGTTTTTATGGTTTCTGTTATTGATATTGTGTTTCGGTTTCTGTGAATAAAAAATCAATTGTTGTGGATAAAAAATCGTTTGTTGATGAATAAAAAAATCATTTATCATAACTAAAAAATCGTTTGTTGATGAATAAAAAAATCATTTACCATAACTAAAAAATCGTTTGTTGATGAATAAAAAAATCATTTATCATAACTAAAAAATCGTTTGTTGATGAATAAAAAATCATTTACCATGACTAAAAAATCGTTTGTTGATGAATAAAAAAATCATTTACCATAACTAAAAAATCGTTTGTTGATGAATAAAAAAATCATTTACCATAACTAAAAAATCGTTTGTTGATGAATAAAAAAATCATTTACCATACTAAAAAATCGTTTGCTGATGAATAAAAAATAAAGAATCAATTTTTTATTTTACCAATTCACTTGATCGAACCAATGCAATCAAATCGACGCCGATTTCTTTTAAAGAAGCGGCAGCACCGGATTCGCGGTCGACAATGGTTATGACTTTGGTGATTTTGGCGCCATCGTCTTGGAGGGCGAGAATGGCTTTTTTAACCGAACCGCCGCTTGTTGTCACATCTTCCATGAGTATAATTTCTTTGGATGTGTCCGGCTGCCCGACATAGCGGCTTTTTGTTCCGTATTCTTTTGTTTCTTTTCGAATAATCAGCAGGGGGCATAAGGTTTCTAAAGAGACGGCGGTTGCAATCGGGACGCCGCCGAGTTCAACGCCGCCGATGATGAGTGTGTTTTTATCCATTGCCATTGAGTCAATGAGACGGCTGATACGGCTTGCGACAATCTTTAATGTTTTCGGGTCTGTGATTGCTTTTTTTATGTCAATGTAAAAACTGCTTTTTTGACCGGAAGACAGGGTAAAATCACCAAAAGAAACGGCATTGCAGGCTTTGAGAGCCTGAATAATTTCAGTGTTATCCATGTCGACTGTGTTATCCGTGTCGGCTGTGTTATCCGCGTTATCCATGTTATCCATCATTGCCTTGATTATTTTTGTATTTTTTATGCCGGAAGAGAGTATAGTGTCATGATACGTTTCTGCTACTTCGGGTTTTTTAAAAGGTGAAATGTCTTATATTTGTGTTACCATGGCTCATTTTTAACGCCCAAATAGTATCCGATAATATTGGTGCTTAAATGAAGTATGGGCGTCATGATTATGATCACAATGAATGTCAATCCGGTTAAAGTCGATGACAGCCAGCCGTAAGATGTCAGTGCTGTTAAAACAAAAGCGCCGAGCAGGAAATCATATTGGTCTGCCAAGGGCAGGGATTTTCCGCGTTCCAAACCGATTCGGCGTTTGATAAAACTAAATGCCATGTCTCCAAAAAGCGCACCCATCGAAAGGGATAATATGGCAATACATGCGGAGAGGTCCAAAGCTCCGGCGATTCCGGTTTTGCTAAACCCGGGCAGCTCAATTCCAAAGAAATTAAATCCTTGGCTGAGTAAGAATATTTCGAGTAAACCGATAACGAATCCGAGAAGGGTGCCGGCAAAAAAACCGCGCCATGTTTTTCCGTCTCCTAAAATTCGCCTGCCGTCAGAAAGCGTTCTTCCGCCATCTATTTTTTTCCCGCCGCCAAAGACGGCTGCAAAAGAGTTTGGCAAATATGCCGGAAGCATTATCCATAAACCGATAACAATCGCTGTTATTATTTCTGCTAACATTTCATCCTTCCGAATTTTTATCTTAATATTATTTTCTTTCATAAAAAAGGTTGCCATTTTAAAGATATCTTTTATTATGAAATATATTTTAAATTTAAAAGTATTTAATTGATTTATCTATATGGTATTGGGATAAAAATAAATAAAAAGGTTTTTATGCAATATCTACATCTAGTAAAATTAATTAGTTAACAGTCATTTCGATATATTTGAGTATTTCTAAAAAATATATAAAAAAATAATCGCAATCATGATTGTTGACCGAAATGAAATGATAATTCCGCCACATAATATGTTTATATCTATGTTATTTGTCAGAATTCATGATTTAAAGTGAATGAATTTGATATTATATCCTTAAAAACGTTCTGAACGGTTTGAATGTGTGATCAAATTTTGAACAGTTAAATTGATTGAAGGTGTTTTATTGATTGATTTTGAAGTCAAAATATTGGATGAAAACGATCTTGTTTTTGTTTCTGATTTAAGAAACTTGGGCGTTCAACGAAATGTTGCATTGACACTTGTGTATTTGCTCAATGTCAAAGAAGCCTCGTCTCGTGAAATTGAAATTGGTACCGGTCTGCGGCAGCCTGAAATAAGTTTTGCAATTTGTTTCATGGATGAACAGTCGTGGGTAAAAAGCCATTCGATAAAAGTAAATAAAAAAGGACGTCCGCTGAATGTCTATTCCCTATGTGTTCCATTAAGCACGATTTATAAATTTTACGAACTTCAAGTCCGCAAAAATTATGAGAATTCCATTTCAAAAATCAAACAGCTCAAAGATTTAGTTAAAAAGGGTCCAGAGGACGAATTTTAATCTCTGCCCCTATTTTTTTGTAATGCGATGATTTTATTTTTCGTCACCGAATACTATATCTGTGACAGCGATACAGCGTATACTAAATTTATCGTCTTCGTTTTTTTCATCTTTTTTTTCTTTCCTGCATTCAATAGAGGAGTGCATAATTTTCAAAAAAACAATCATCATAACCAAATGAAAATAAAAAATGCAGATTTAAATCTGCATAATTTATCATTCCTATCTTGCACCGACGTCATAAATTGAAATGAAACGCGGTCTTTCTGTAATTTCTTGTGTTTCATAAGCACTTCTATAAATTTGATATTGTGGATTCTCAGAGATTGCTTTTGATTCCATATCAAAAAATGTACTTCATATTATTCACCTTTTAATAACGTAAATAAGAAGCGTTGTATGAATTCTTGTCATTTTAAAAAATTAAGGATTAGTTAAAAAACCTTCCTTTATACCATGATAAAAATAAGGTATAGGCGATAAAAACGAATAAACATGCAAACTCAACGCTATCATTTTGCCAAATCCCAAATGAATATGCAAAATAAATCATGTATGAAAGGATTTTTAAAAATAAAAATTAAGGGCTATGAATTTTCATTGAATACAAGTTTTGCTTTTTCATCCTTCAAAAGCTTTATTTTTAAATTAGCGCCCATGACAGGTACAAAATTTTTCAATTTTTAGATTCTAACATCTCTTTATATTTTTTCTCAAACTTTTTTGCAAAATTTTTTGAAATGTCTACACCCTTATCCATATCATTGAGATTTTCACCGTCGTCTGACCGCCACCATCCAACTCGATCGCCTTTTTCTTCAAAAACAAGTGATAAAAAATAATCAATTTTTCTGGAAATCAATATGGCTCTGTGACTCATGTTTGAACATTTACGAATATCGCGTTCAATGGGACCCGGCAATTTTCCGGTTTGCTTTACATACTCTAAATCATCCTCAAGTGTCATCATTAAAATCTCATTTTCTAGCTTTGAAATCAAAACATCCACCCTCATCAATTACAACATTGTAAGGATGAATACAATATCCGATCATACAATATTTTTATGACTTTCCTGTATCTTATTTCACCTCAACGGATTAATTAAATTAATCAATTGATGACTTTTAGATAAGGTGATGAGGGGAATAACCATGCGTGATGGCTGCCTACACAGGAGGTTATTCCCATCATAACCTTATTTTTGTTTTTAACAACGGTACTCGATTTGCAATTTTTGCATATCGTCATCTAGGCGGCTTCTTGTTGAGCAATAAAGTTTATTAATTAAAAAATCTATTAATTGATAATTAATTGCCAGATAGATTATGAGAGGAATAACCAAATCGGGTGTGTGAATCAATTTGGTTACTCCTGTCATAATCTGATCTGTCAGAAATGAGAGAAAAAGAACATCTTTCACTCATCACTTTTTCTATTAAAAGATTATGAGAGAAATAACCAAACATTGTGGTGTATGTACTTGTTTGGTTATTCCTGTCATAATCTGATCTGTCGAAAATGAGAGAGAAAAATCGTCATCTCCGCTCATCGCTTTTTTATAAAACGGATCACATGAGAAATAACCAAACAATTGCGGGGTATGACTTCGCTTGGTTATTCTCATTATGATCTTTTTTTTTTGAAAATGGGAGAAGAAGAAATTGTCTTCTACGCCCATCATCATTTTTTATCTAAATTATTTATTGCCATATAATCTCCGATACACAAACAAAATGATGGCGAGGAGGAAAAGAATAGCCACTACAGAATATACTGTTGCTAGGCTTACTTTTTCGACTTCAATGTTGGTCGGGGGGACCGGACCATAGTTTGTTTCATCATCGCCAGATCTGTCTTCGGGATCTGTGGTTGGACCGGGATATGGCTGTTGCTGCTGCGGCTGCTGTTGTGGCACAATGATTGCACCACCTGTACCGCCGCCGCCGCCCGAAGCGGTTTCAATAGTGACAGTAAATTCTTTTGTATCATTACCAAGAATGTTGGTTGCAGTCACATTAAAGGTGAATGTACCGACAGCAGAAGGCGTTCCTGAAAGAGTACCGGTGGGGGCGTCAAGCATTAAACCGGTCGGAAGAGTGCCATCTTCAAGACTCCATGTAATGGGTGTCGTGCCGGTTGCCGCAAGCGTTTGACTGTATGACGCACCATTGACACCGTTTGGAAGACTGGCTGTGGTAATAACAGGGGCAATCGTACCGGTGGGTGTAATGATGATCGTAAACTCTTTTGTGTCATTGTCAATGCTGTTTGTTGCAGTCACATTAAATATGAATGTACCTTCAACAATTGGTATTCCTGAAAGGACGCCGCCTGCTGAAAGGGACAAACCGGTTGGAAGAGTACCGTCTTCAAGACTCCATGTGATTGGAGCCAAGCCGATGGCTGTAAGAGTTTGGCTGTAAGCCGTATCATTGACGCCGTTTGGAAGACTGGTTGTGGTAATGACAGGTGCAGACGAAACGATAATCGTAAACTCTTTCGTGTCACTGCCAAGAACGTTAGAAGCGGTCACATTAAATATGAATGTACCGTCAGCAGAGAGTGTTCCCGAAAGAACACCGCCTGCTGAAAGGGACAAACCTGTTGGAAGTGTACCATCTTCAAGACTCCATGTAATTGGTGCCGTGCCGGTGGCTGCAAGTGTTTGACTGTATAAAGCTCCATTGACACCGTTTGGCAAACTGGCTGTCGTAATGACAGGGGCAGTCGCTCCGGAGGCGGCAACAGTAATTGTAAACTCTTTTGTGTCACTGCCAAGAAGGTTGGAAGCCGTCACATTGAATGTGAATGTTCCTTCGGCAGTGAATGCTCCATCAAGAACACCGCCTGCTGAAAGGGACAAACCTGTTGGAAGTGTACCATCTTCAAGACTCCATGTGATTGGTGTTGTACCTGTTGCGGTAAGTGTTTGAGCGTATAAAGCTCCATTGACACCGTTTGGCAAACTGGCTGTCGTAATGACAGGGGCAGTCGTTCCGGAGGCGGCAACAGTAATTGTAAACTCTTTTGTGTCACTGCCAAGAAGGTTGGAAGCCGTCACATTAAATGTGAATGTCCCTTCAGCAGAGAATGTTCCATCAAGAACACCATCGGCTGCAAGGGACAAACCTGTCGGAAGGATTCCGTCTTCCAAACTCCATGTAATTGGTGCTGTGCCGGTAGCTTCGAGCGTTTGGCTGTATAACGCACCATCGACACCGTTTGGAAGACCGACAGTTGTAATGACAGGTGCAGACGAACCTGAAGAAGCAACGACAATCGTAAACTCTTTCGTATCATCGCCAAGAGCGTTGGATGCCGTCACGTTAAATGTGAATGTCCCTTCAGCAGTGAATGCTCCATCAAGAACACCATCGGCTGCAAGGGACAAACCTGTTGGGAGAGTTCCATCTTCAAGACTCCATGTGATTGGTGTCATTCCTGTTGCGGCAAGAGTTTGACTGTATGAAGCCCCGTTAACACCGTTTGGCAAACTGGCTGTCGTAATGACAGGTGCAGACGAACCTGTGGCAGCAACAATAATCGTAAACTCTTTTGTATTTTCTCCAAGAATGTTGGACGCCGTTATGTTAAACGTGAATGTACCTTCAGCATCCAGCGATCCGTAAAGATCACCGTTGGCAATAAGAGACAAACCTGTCGGAAGAGCACCGTCTTTAATGCTCCACGTGATTGGAGTCATGCCGGTAGCCGAAAAGGCTTGGAAGTAAGGTGTACCACGGACACCGTTTGGAAGGCTTGTGGTGGTAATAACAGGAGCAGTCGAACCGTCGGGGACAATGACAATTGTAAACTCTTTTGTATCATCGCCAAGAAGGTTTTCTGCTGTCACGTTAAATGTATATATGCCTTCTGCGGTTGGGACACCGTAAATGTCGCCGTCGGCAGTAAGGGACAAACCTGTCGGAAGAGCACCATCTTCAAGACTCCATGTGATTGGAGTAAGACCGGTGGCAACAAGGGTTTGGACGTAAGCTGCACCGTTAAAGCCGATTGGAAGTCTTGCGGTGGTGATGGTAACAGATGTCGTGCCGGTTGGAGCAATAATGACAGTAAACTCTTTTGTGCTGCTGCCAAAAGAATTGGACGCCGTCAAGTTAAATGTGAACGTACCTTCTTCCGAAGGTGTTCCTGAAAGAACGCCGGCAGGAGAAAGGGACAAACTTGTCGGAAGCGTGCCGTCTTCAAGACTCCATGTGATCGGCGATGAGCCGCTGGCAGCAAGGGTTTGGCTGTAAGGCGTGCCGTTAATGCCGTGCTGAAGAGCAGTTGTCGTGATGGTGGCAGGCGTTGCAAGAGCGGGGGTAATTGTGACAGTAAATTCTTTTGTATGGCTGCCAATATGATCTTTTGCCGTTATGTTAAACGTAAATGTACCGTCCGCTGTCGGTATTCCGTAAATGGTACCATCAACAGTAAGAGTTAGACCGGTCGGAAGCGTGCCGTCTTCAAGACTCCACTCAACCGTTGTCGGAGCTGCACTAGTGACGGCAAGGATTTGAACATAAGCCTCACCATTAAAGCCGTTTGGAAGGCTTGCAGTGGTAATGACAGGCGGAAGAGTGCCGGTAGGATAAATCCCGTACTCAAATTCTTTTGTATGGCTGCCAAGCAAGTTTTCGACCGTTATATTAAATGTGAAAGTCCCTTCTTCCTCCGGCGTTCCGTAAATTGAACCATCGCTGCTGTCGAAGCGCAAGCCTGTCGGAAGTGTGCCGTCTTTAAAGCTCCATGTGTTTGCTGCATATCCATCAGAACCCGTAGATGTGAGGGTTTCGAAGACGGGTGTACCATTAACACCGGCTAAAGGACTTTCAGTGGTAATGACAGGAGCAGATGAGCCGGTCGGAGCAATCCAGATCGTATATTCTTTTATATCACTTTCGCCCAGGTGAAGAGCCCTTACACTAAATGTGTAGAACTCACCGGCAGGGGTTGGAAGGATTGGTGTTCCTGTAAGTGCACCGCCGGAAAAGGACATGCCCGGTGGCAAAGAACCGCCTTCGAAGAACCATGTAGCCGGAGCCATTGCGGTGGTCTGAAGGGTTATACCTGAAACATCGTTATTGTACAACGTGCCGTTAATGCCGTTTGGAAGGTTTTGGGTAGTGATATAAACATGAACATCACGAATTTGAACAGGCAAAACCTCATTCGTGTTCGTGGAAGGAATGAGCCAATTGCCATCATTTACTCCGCCGCTTTGTACAATACGGCCCATCAGTTCGCCATCGCTTGCGTTGTAGACAAAAATATTATCGTTTTGCGGTGTTGTTGAGCCTGTGGTGTATGCAAAGCCTTTGAATGTGTTGGCGGGGAGGTTCAAGTCGTTTATTTGTATGTGTGTATTAGGTATATAGGCTCTTAGGTTGGTGTAGTCTGTGGAAGACGGTGAAACATCAAGCATTGCGTTTACATAGAAGCCATCACCGTTGTTGCCGGTGCTGTCGGCATGGATTGCCGGCAGTTGTGGAGAATATGCCTTTACTGTCGCCGTGCTGTCAATCGTGATAGTCGCACCTGATCCGGGGGTGCCGGAGGCGGAGAAGTTGGCGGGACCACCGCCGATACCTGAACTACCTTGGAGGAAATGATAGCTCCAATCGGCACCTGTTGCGGTCACTACCGCATTGTCGGTAATTGTGATTATTCCTCCATCGCCGCCGCTTCCAGTCCAACCGCCGCCGCCGCCAATGCCTGCACAAGTGTTACTCACTGCGACAACTATTGCATTGTCACGAATGATAATCGTGCCGCCGTTACCGCCATTGCTTCCTGATGAACCCATACCACTGCCGCCGCCGATACCCGCGCTGGCGTGAGAATGTGAAGTTACCACTGCATTGCCTTCAATGGTAATGCTGCCGCCATCTTGTCCGTGATAAGGACCATAGGCTGATGCTCCGCTTATGTCTGTTCCGCCACCGATACCTGCGCCTCCTCCGCCTCCGTTGAGCACATCAACCACTGCATCGCCGCCGATAATTATTATGCCACCATCGCCACCTGAACCACCACCAATGCCCGCGCCGGCCCTGTCACTATACGTCTCAATATTCACTATTGCATTACCTATGATGGTGATGTTGCCGCCATTGCCACCTGGGCCACCCCCAATGCCCGCGGAGAGGGATTGACCAGTGGAAAAAATATTCACTATGCCGCCCGTGATGGTAATGTTGCCGCCGTCGCCGTATGTACCGCCGCCGATACTCGGACCCCTGCTATCCATATTCAACGTACCGCCGTTGATGTTGATATTGCCTGCATTGTTTTTATAAACTTGAGGATAAAGCTCAATGGGAAGACGGATATTGCCGCCGCCGATGGATGCGTTCCACGCACTCGATGAACGTGTCGTTATCTTCAACTCCCCATCGCTGCTTCCTGCATTGGTACTGTCAATCGTGAGAGTTGCAACATCCGTTCCGTCATCTCTCACAAAAATACTGCCATTGATTGCATTCGTGGTTCCGTCTGCCAAAAGCAAAGTTATGTCAGCCGTGCCTTGCAAATCTATATTTCCGGTCATATTGATGTTGTGAAGAGTCACTGTGGTGGTGACGCCGGGCTCAAAAATAATGTCCATGGGTATACTAACAGTGGCAGTCTGGTATATAGTGAAAGTATTGGCATTGGCGTTTGTGTTGAAGGTATACGTTATAAACGGAGGTACATCTGATATAGTTGTACTAATGCCTAGGTCGGGGCGATTATAGATACTAAGTCCTTGAAATGTAACATGTTCTGCTGATGAAAGAGGGACCACCGATAATGCAGTGATCAATAAAATAAGTGCAAGCAACCCGTACTTGATGAAAGAAGATGTTTTATATTTTGTTTTATTTATATTATTGTGAGATACTGAATTCATATCACAAACCACCTGTTATTATATTATTTAAATTAAAATTGTAAGTATATATTAATTAAATTGTAAAGTTTAAACTCCTTGAATAGAAGTTAAAATAAGAGTTGTGGGAAAAATTAAAAGAAATGGAGAAAATATCAGAAGGAGGAAAGTGTACCGCAAGGGCTGGCGGTACACACAATGTCAAAAGAAAAGGACTGGGTACAGAAGAAAAGATCGTCTTTAGGATTGCTGCCATATATCGCAACATTTTTTCATATATATATATATATATATATTGCGTCCCCCCGGCTGCGGGTAGGGGGTCATTTTCTTTATTTCTTCTATTTTTCTCGCCATAAATAATCTTTCGTCACAACTCAAAACACAATAAAAATGCAAATGGAGGCAATGGAAAAAATACAACTATAATAATCGAAAAATTGTAAAATATTTTAGGATTTATATTATAATTGTCCATCAATTGTTAATTAATTTGGGTGCCTCCCGTCTGCGAATAGCATATATTGAAGCTAGTAAAGATAGTATTATTTTTTCAAACTATTTATATGTGAGCAGTATTGTAATAGTATTTAGCAAAAAATACCAATTAAAAGAGGATGTTTATAGTATGTTCCAACTAAATGAAAATCCTTCCCTAATATGCAACACGATAAAGATGAGGTATATGTTTCAAATATCTAATTGGAAACTATGATTTATTGAAAAAATATGCACAAGCATAAAAAAATAAGATGACAGCAACATCCCCCTCCTTGAGCGATTCTCTTTAAGGCAAACAAAAGTTTCGCCAAGTCCAAACAGCAAGTCGCCTGCGATGTATTTTTTGTATACTACGATGTTACCAATTCTCTTTAAAAGAAGACAAAAAAAGCATTATTCGTCTACAGACGACAATTCTCTTACTTTTTTGGCAATGATATATGTTTCCTGTCTCTCCGGTTCTATCACATCTTCAACTTCAAATCCGGCTTTTTCAATCTTTTTTAACAGGGATGATTTTGAATGATTTTTTGGAATCTTTATGACTTGAAGAAGCTGCCCGCCTTCTTTTATTAAAGGGGAGAGTCGAATTAAAGCTGCAACGGAGTCTTTGGGCTCTAATGTCATATCGTTTAACAAAACGTCAAACAGCCCGCCTTTGCTGTTTTTTTCAGTCACGATACTTTCAAGTGCAACAGTAAACACATCGGCAAACATAATGCTGATACGGGGGTTTTCAAAAGCAAGCTTCCCAAGTTCTGTTCGAAAATCTTTTGAAAACTCAATTCCGTGAACATGCCCGCTTTCTCCGGCAATTTCAGAAGCAAAAATAATAAATCCGCCGGCACTGGATCCTAAATCTAAAACATAATCTCCTTCTTTTAATATCGGGAACCTTTCTTGAATCGCCCTGAGCTTAAAATAGCCTCTCGGCATATCCAGTCCTGCTTCCACGTCAATAACATCATCAACAGTGATGTTTTTTGACGGCTTCAAACAAGGCGCGCCGTTTAATTTGACATTCCCCTCTTCTATTGCTCTTTTTGCGCGCCCGCGGGATTTGAAAAGTCCGGTATCAACCAAATAACTGTCAAGTCTCATAGTTCACCAAAATACAGATTCCCTATATATATCATCTTATGCGGTTAATGTTTGTCGATACATCTAAATATGCAAACAATAAATTCAATTGTACCGTTTTAACATTTAAAATGCGGAGTGATACATTATGGTCAAATTAACAAATGAAATGAGAGAAGATATCAAAAAAGTTCGTATTCTTCCATTAGCAACAGCTTCCAAAGACGGCGTTCCAAACGTCATCCCGATCGGTATTGCAGAAATTGACGACAGTGATTCTAAAGACGATTACATTCACATCATGAACAATTTCTTCCTCAAGACGATTGCAAATATCAAAGAAAACCCGAAAGTAGCTCTCTATATTTGGAGCCCTGAGACAACCGGCTGTATTCAAATCAAAGGCGACGCCGTTGAAGTGACAAACAAAGGCGATGTTTACTCCGGCATGACAGGTCGTGTCAGCGCCGCAAAACCCGGTCTTCCAATGAAAGAAATCATCCGCATTAAAATTACAGACGTCTTTAACTGCAAATCCGGACCGGATGCCGGCAAAAAAATCGTTTGATTTTTAAAAAAACTTTCCATTTTTTGTTTTTTTATTTTTCTTTTATTTTTTTCAAGTTCGTTCTTTTTTATTTGATTTTGAACAGCCCGATTCGTTTTTTTGTTTTTTGTTTTTTTGTTTTTTGACCGACAATCTTATTTCAACAACAAATTCAATCCTTTTTGAATCGCTGCCGGAATGTGTCCGCATTGCATTTCTTTGAGCCGTGCGGCAGGCATTAATTTAAACGCCGCATTCATCAATTTATCCGATCCCATAAATTTGTCCATCATTTTTCGGGCTTGAACAGAGGCTTCCAAAGCATTTCCAAAATCTGCCCGCCATTTTTTTTCATAATCGAAAACATCGATCTTCCAGCCTGTTTTTCCGCCGGCTTCATTTTTTAAAGCCTCTGCCGCCGTTTCTCCTGCGATTTTTCCGGCAGCCATCGCAAACGGAATGCCTCCCCCGTTTGTTGCAAGAACATGACCTGCCGCGTCTCCAACAATCATGACCCTTTCTGTTGCCGTTTTTTCGGGCGCCCCGTCAACCGGAATAATGCCGCCGATGATTGATTCAATTTTTCCGCCTTTTAATTTTTCGGACGCGATTGGATGTTCTTTGATGAATCTGTTTAAAAAAGCGCGCGCTGAAATATTTTCTTTACAAAGAGAACGTCTCAGACCAAGACCGACATTTGCTTTTCCTTCTCCCTCCGGAAATATCCAAACGTAACCGCCCGGAACATATTTGTTCCCGAAATACATCTCCAAAGTTTCCGAATCGATGTCAACGTTTGTCATTTTATATCCAAAACCGATTCCTCTTTCATAAGGCTGAGACGCCCCTTCTTTTTTAGAATGCACAAGCCCGAAAGTTTTGCCGACGAATGAACTTGGTCCGTCTGCACCAATGATGATTTTTCCCGAAATTTCTGTTGTTCCAAAATCCCCGCCTAATTTTAAAATATTCCCGTCCGCAATCGAATCAATGCCTTGGACAACAGTGCCGCACAAAACATCGGCGCCTTCCATTGCGGCTTGTTTTGACAAATCGCTGTCAAATCGTTTTCGGTCAACAACAAAACCGCCTACGTCAAATTCCTTTGTGCTTAAATCGGGGCTGATGATTTTTTGTTTGGATGTTTGAGAGAGAAGACACTTTTTTGAAAAATCAGTCATCTCAGAAGGCAGAATCAATCCCGGAATCAAATTTTCAAGTTCATCCGCCGCCGGAATAAAGCCGGCACATTGGATCGGTGTTCCGATTTCTCTTTTCCGATCAATTAAAAGAACATCAAAGCCTTCGCTTGCGGCATATTTTGCAGCGAGGGAGCCGGCGGGACCGGCACCGACAACGACAACGTCGTATTTTTTTTGAAGTGAGAATGACATTTTAAAACATCCGAATGAATGACAACTCAAAGGGGGTTTTCATTTATTTTTGTTTTCATTTCATTTTTTCATTTATTTTTTTTCCCTTTTTGTTTTCACTTTTGTTTTTGCTTTTGTTCTCAATCTTTTTCAGAAAGATTCATATAGAGCTACATTATTGTAGAGTGTCTCCGGCAATTCTCTGCAAGGATCAAAATCAGAAAATATCAGAGAAACAGTATCCGGAAACAGACCAAATTTTCGGATGAAATTGTTTGAGAGTCTTATTTTATCGTTAATTATTATCGATTGATTATCTTTTAAGCGTTTTTATGTGGTCTATTGCAAAACAGCGTTGACAATCCTGTTCGTATCAGCAGTTATGGACTTTAAATTCCGGCGATTGATTCATTTTTTCAGCCGCCGAGCCGCAGCATGCTATCTACTGTATCATGTCATCAATGCACATACAACGATTGTATGTGTGATTTATATCTGAAATTCGGATGAAAGGGCGTTGTTTTGTTGAATTGAAAATTTTGAGGAATATTTATGACAAAAACAGTAACAACAACAGCAACAACAATAACAGCAACAGCAACAACATTTCAAGACTTGGGTATTTCAGAAAATATTATTAAAGCCCTTCATTTGAAAGGATATGAATACCCGACGCCGATCCAGATTCAAACGATTCCGCTTTTCTTAAAAGGCGAAGCCAACATTATCGGGCAGGCACACACAGGTACCGGAAAAACGGCGGCATTTGGTGTTCCGATTATTCAAAACATCACACAAAGGACAGGTCACATTCAGGCGATTATTTTAACGCCAACGCGCGAGTTGGCGATTCAGGTTTGCGATGAAATGTCTTCCTTTGGAGGCATCCGCGATTTAAACATCGTTCCGATTTTTGGCGGCCAGCCGATTTCGGTTCAGCTCAGAGCTTTGTCCAAAGGCGCCGACATTGTTGTCGGAACCCCGGGGCGTGTTATTGATTTAATTGACCGCAAACGCTTGGATCTCTCTCAGATTTCTTATTTCGTTTTGGACGAAGCCGATGAAATGCTGAACATGGGATTTATTGACGATATTAAAGAAATTATTCTGCACACAAACGATGACAAACGAATGCTTTGTTTTTCGGCAACCATGCCAAAGCCGATTTTGGGAATTGCCAAAAAGTATATGGGACAATATGAAATGGTCTCCGTTGAAAAGTTTCAAGAAAGCGCTTTAACAGAACACTTCTCAATTGATGTCCCCCCGTCTTTGAAAATGGAAGCACTTTGCAGAATCATCGATTCCGACCCTGATTTTTACGGCTTGGTTTTTTGTTCCCGAAAGGACACATCCGATGAAGTCGTCCAGCTTCTTGAAGAACGCGGCTATGACGCCGATGTGATTCACGGCGACATCCTCCAAGAACAGCGCCTTCGGATTATGGAAAGATTCAAAAAGCAAAAATTAAAAATTTTGGTTGCAACGGATGTGGCGGCGCGCGGCATTGACGTCAATGAATTGACTCATGTTGTCAATTATGATATCCCGCAAGACCCCGAATCTTACACACACCGCATCGGAAGAACAGGGCGCGCCGGAAAACGCGGCATTGCCGTCACACTTTTGACGCCGGCAGATTTTCGAAAGTTTGCATTTATCAAAAAGTTGGCTCAAGCCGATGTCAGCCGCATTGAACTTCCAAACGCCGAACAAGTTGCCGGCACGAAGCGTGAAAAACTCTACAACGACCTCTCTCTTTTGATTGATTCGGATTTCGTGGAAACAAAAGAAGCCCTTCCGTTTATTGAGTTTGCCGATTCCTTAATCACGGAAGACAGAACCGCCGAAGATGTCGTCGCCTG
>Ga0099364_10002919_pt1 | contig 27007 bp, 21 predicted proteins | sample TergutTh196P3_FD_73070 | JGI IMG/M metagenome (GOLD analysis project Ga0099364, IMG submission 73070) | Microcerotermes parvus P3 segment gut microbial communities from Pointe-Noire, Republic of the Congo - Th196 P3 | ecosystem: Host-associated > Arthropoda: Insects > Digestive system > Gut ... | reverse complement strand
TAAGCAAACGGACAGCGTAGCGCAGCGAAGATAGCGACTAGAGAAAATGGACAAATGTTTTACGAAACTCCCACTGAATAAGTCTTGACTTCATCCGCCGATTCAATGCTCATGGTAATCGCATTGAACTGACAGCTTTTTGTCAACTATCTCCGTGATTTTTCGGGCTTTAGTCCTATTGAATTTCAACAAAAAATCAGGTAAAATGGTAAAGTATGTTTAATTTATGAGTAGATGTGTTCAAAAACACTGCTTGTGTTGTATTCTTTATCTCTTGAAAGAGTAGCTAGTACAGTCATCTCTAACTTTTTCTGAAAATTAGTAGATAATTCTACTGTCGATTTCACGTTTTCCGCAATTTCGTTGCTGCGCTATCCATGCTCGTCTAACTATGTGCTGAAGCAATGATATGATACTTAACTAACGACCCCAAGTTGCAGTGACAATTGACTAGATGAAACAACTAGCATATCCTCAAGCCGATAAGGTAGTAATGTCAACTGGTGATTTCAAACCTGTTGACTGTAAAGAAGTTGTGCTTCACTATTTAGTTTTTTTACACTTTACACTCTAGCTCATCTTTATAGAAAGTGAACTTATTTTGAAAAATTCAAAGAAAAAATTAACCCTAGCCGGAATTTCTGTAACAGCACTGTTGCTTCTATCTGGCTGTGTTCAGACTCATGTTGTTAACGGCGTTCGTGTCCCCACGCAAGCCGCTACTCATGGTTTGACCTATAATCTCCTTGTCCGTCCCATGTCTGGGTTTGTTGACCTTTTTGCTCATAATCTCGGTTTAGGTTATGGCTGGGGAATTATTCTTGTTACCTTGATTATTCGTTTCTTGATTTTGCCTTTAGGTTTAAATCAAGCCTACAAATCAACATATATGCAAGAAAAAACGGCTTATCTCGCCCCTGTTTTTGCTCCATTAAATGAACGTTTAAAATCAGCAACAACTTCCGAAGAAAAAATGGCTGCCCAACAAGCACTCATGAAAGCCCAAAAAGATAATGGGATTAACATGCTTGCCTCGATTGGCTGCTTACCAATGCTGATACAATGGCCTTTCTTTATCGCGCTCTATAATGCCGCTGCCTATACTCAAGGAATTTCAAATGCAACTTTCTTTGGTATCCCACTTGGTCACCCTAGCATCATTTTAACAATCATCTCAGGAGTACTCTACTTCCTCCAAACTTGGATTTCAACATTTTCAATGACGCCAGAGCAAAAGAAAACAGGAATGATGATGTTGATTATGAGTCCTGCCATGATTGTTATCTTCAGCTTCATGTCACCTGCTGGAGTTGCACTCTACTGGGCTGTTGGTGGTTTCGTTATTGTCATCCAACAAGTCATCATTACTTTCATTATGAAGCCTCGGATGCGTCGTAAAATTGACGAAGAATTTACAAAAAATCCTCCAAAAATCAATGATGAAGGCGTTAAAGATGTTACTCCAACATCTGTTCAAGAAAATTTTAAAGCCATCACTAGCGAAAGAAATGATGAAGAACGCAAAAAAGGCGGCCGAAACGCTGGTAAACAAAACCGAAAATAAAAAGAAAACTCTGTCAGTGTACTGACAGCTTTATCAGCTCTGCTGATGAAGCTTTTATCCGCCGATTCAATGCTCACGTTAATCGCATTGAACTGACAGAGTCTCTTATTTATAAAGAATGATTTAAAAAATCTTGTCAGACCAAGTATTTTATGCTATTATTACGCTATGAAAACATCAGGAGCTTTCACCATTTGTAAAAAAGATGATAAGATTTTATTAGTCAAACGTCGTGACTTTCCCCTTTGGGATTTACCTGGTGGACATATTGAATCAGGCGAAAGTCCTATGGAGGCTGCAGTTCGCGAGTATTTTGAAGAAACAGGTTTCCAGATAAAGATTGACCAATACTCAGGTCAGTACGATAACATCGAGCTCGATGACCGTCAGTATATCTTCACAGGAAGAATCTTGAGCGGAACTGCCCTAAAATCTGGCTCAGAAACTGCAAAAGTCAAATTTTTCTCCATCCATCATCTGCCTTTTCTCATGGTCCCTCATAGAAAAATGCAAATCAAAAAGAGCTGTCAGCATACTGACAGCCCCATTTCTCAAGAAATCCGTGATAATTGGCTGATAAGATATATCAAAAAGCACTGACAGAGTTTCTGTCAGTGTTTTTCATTATTCTTAAGTCAAATGAACACCCTTATCAACATAAATGATGTCACCAATGATACCCGCAGCAAGAGGACTAACAAGGAAAGCAGCAGTTTGCCCTACTTCTTCGATTGTTACACCAATACCATCTGCTGTACGGCTATCAGATTCTTTAATCAAATCTTTATAACCTGAAACACCTGATACAGCAAGCGTTTTAATTGCACCAGCAGAAATACCATTTACATGAACACCAACGTGTGCCATTTCAGCAGCAAGATAACGAACTGTAGATTCGAGTGCCGCTTTAGCAATCCCCATGACATTGTAGTTTGGAATCGCACGAACTGAACCCATGTAAGTCAAAGTTACAATACCAGAACCCTTATTGAGCAAAGGTTTTGCGGCTTTGGAAACAGCAAGCAAGCTATAAGCCGAAATATCTTGTGCCAGCGCATAACCGTCACGTGAAATATCAGTGACATTCCCGCCAAGTTCTTCTTTTTTAGAGTAAGCAACAGCATGGACTAAACCATCAATTTTCCCTACACGACTTTCGATTGTTGAAAAAGCACGACGAATTGATTCATCAGAAGCAACATCACATTCAATAAGCAAATCTTCCGGTTCAGCCAATTTTGCCAATTGTTTTTCCATACGTTCATTTTGGAAAGTATAAATTAGTGTAGCACCTTGATCTTTCAACGCCTTTGCACATCCCCAAGCAATAGATTTATTGTTGGCGACACCCATAACGACAATCTTTTTACCTTCTAAAAACATAAATAAAATAAGTCCTTTTCTTTAATTTAATAATTGAATTCAAAGCATACTCTGATATTTTTATACTAGATTCGCTAAAAACACTCACAGATGGTTTAAAGTTAGTTGAGTATAAATACCAGCCTTTCACTTAAAAGCCCGTAAAAAAAGATAAAACCTAGAGCCTGCGATTATGCGAAACCATAGATTTTTCTATCTTTCATAGCCTGTAAGTGAGCACTTCTCATATCTTTAATAAAAAAGTTGACACTTTCACAAGAAATTGGTAAGATTAAATGTAAAAGGTTTTGTATATCAAAATACTTGATACATAAAATTTTAACTTAAAAATGCCGAACTGTCAAGTTAGAGTTTCTCAATTCTCTGCTTATATTAGTTCATAACAGTTCACATTCATAGAAGCACTCGGTAAGTAAAAAAAACATGTTCAAATATAACAAAATCTATCTTACGTGATATAATTATAAGTATCCATAAATTCGTAAAAGGAAAAAGAATACAATGACAAAACAATATGCCATGACCGCAACTGAAGTGATGGAAGTTATTCCTAATCGCTACCCAATCATGTTTATTGACTATGTTGATGAACTCTCCGAAAATAAAATCATTGCCACAAAAAATGTGACAATCAATGAAGAAGTTTTCAATGGTCATTTTCCAGGCAATCCTACTTTTCCAGGTGTTTTGATTCTTGAATCACTTGCTCAAGCTGGTTCGATATTGATTCTCAAAAAAGAAGAATTTCAAGGTAAAATGGCTTATATCGGTGGAATCGACAAAGCTAAGTTCCGCCAAAAAGTTGTACCTGGAGATGTTATGAAACTCGAATTTGAAATTACTAAATTCCGAGGAAAAGTTGGAACGGCTGATGCTGCTGCTTATGTTGATGGTAAAAAAGTAACGACTTGCCAATTTACTTTCATCGTTGATGAAGCTGCTGAACAAACAAAATAATAAAAATGTTACTCGATTGAGTAACATTTTTATTTTACTGTATCTGATGGATAAATTGCTTTAATAATTGAATATGTTTCTCCAAGTTCTCAATAATAAAATATTCATTAGCAACGTGTCCCTGATCATGCTCTCCCGGTCCAAATACTACTGTACTGACCCCAATATTTTCAAAAAAGCCTTGGTCATTTGAACCGACAGCAGCAGTCGTTGTCGCATCAGATAATTCTTTCAATATTTCTACAAAAGGAGCCTGTCCATCTGTCAAAGTAGATAATACTGGAGTTACAACATTCTCATAAGTAAAGTTGTATTTTTTACCTAACTCCTCCATATAAGCTTCAAAAACCTCTTCTAGCTCTGGCGTTAGACGACAATCTACTACTACATCTGCATAATCTGCTGTTTTATTTGGTGAACTTGAATCTCCAGCCTGAATGGACGTCGCTACAAATGATGGAACTCCTAAAACCTGATTTTTATACTTCTTTAAATCTTCAGCAATAGTATCAATATTTGCCAAAAACTGACTTGCTGTCCCCAAAGCACTCAATCCAAAATGCTCTTGATGTGAAGCATGACCTGCTTTTCCTGTAAAATGCAGCTTCATAAAATGATTCCCACGCTGTCCAACATAAATTTTATTCAGGCTTGTTGGTTCCGAAATAATGCAAACTGCTGATTGATAATCTGTATTTTTTACGAACCAATTTGCAAAATCCTCTGAACCTTTACCATCTAGTTCTTCATTAGCTGTCCCTACAACCCAAATATCCTGTGTGAGCGCTTCTCCTACAAAATCAGCTGCAGCAATTAAATTACCAACATCTCCGCCTTTCATGTCGCTTACACCAAGACCGAAAATTTTTCCATCTTTGACTTGTGGCTCAGTTGGAGGAAAATTCCAGTCCTCCAAATTTCCAGCAACAACAGTATCAATATGACCAGCAAAAATGACTGCTTTCTTAGCTTTCACTTGCGCCTTAATCTGTCCTGCAACAAAACTTTTTTCACGTAATACAAAATCGAATTTTTTATCTATTAACCATTGCTCAATATATTCTAGAATCTCTTTCTCATTCCCTGATGCAGATGGAATAGATACTAATTTTTTTAATAATTCAACTGACGCTTCCATAACTCTCCTTATGCCTGTTCATTTGTCGTTTTAATAGAAACCCCAATCTATTTATTGGCTTCTGACAAGGCATAATTTTTCTGAATATCTTTATCAATTTGTCCATTTTTAAGTTGTTCTTTAATGACACTGTTGACCACTTTTGTTAGTTCTGATGAACCTTTAGGTAGAGCGACAGCTGAACCATAGCTATCTTTGGGCATTTTAAGTGTCACTTTTGAGATAGCTAAGTCAGGATTAGCAGCCACATAACTCTTTGCAATCAATTCTTCAATTACGGCACCTTGTACTTGTCCGCCTTTGATTTCATTAATTTCATCACCAATCTGTGGTAATGCAATTTCAGCAGCGCCTTTAAGTTGATTTGTCACTATTCCTTCTTGAATAGAACCTTTTTGTGCTGCGATTTTTTTACCTTTAAAATCTGAAATAGAAGTATATTTATTCAAATCAGATTTTTTAACGACCAGATAGTTATCTGATGAATAATATACATTTGAAAAATTAACACTTTTTTCACGAGAAGGTGTTTTTGAAATGCCAGAAATAGCGATATCTGCTTTTCCAGTCGTTAAGCTTGCCAATACATTATTAAAGTCCATACTTTCAATTTGCACCTTAACTCCCAGCTTCTTACCGATTGCGTTGGCTAAATCAACATCTGAACCAACAATTGCATTTTTTCCATTTTTAATCATTTGAAATTCAAAGGGTGGATAGTCTGGTGATAGTGCAACTTTTAGTACACCGGCTTTCTTAACTTTATCCAATTGACTACTTGAAGATGCATTTGCGTTTCCACAAGCCGCCAAAGTCGCTACCGCTGCCAATCCAATTATTCCCAATGCAATTTTCTTAATGTTCATGTTTAAGCTCCTATTTTATAAATATAATAGGTATAATTATACACTTATAATTCACTGTGTCAAGTATTTTTATTGAAAAAATATAAAAAAATTCACTATAAAGTGAATTTTTATCAAAACAAGTATTGCTTTGAATTTCGTCCGACTGCCCTAGGGCATTAGTGCTTTGCGACTCGACTTGTGGCTTTAGCCACTTAGCGAGAGTGGACAGCGCAGCGAAGCGGAGATAGCACTTAGGCTTCTGGGACAAGACCACTTCGCCTTGCGACTTTATTAGTCGCCTAGAGCGAATGGATAACGAAGCTTTGCTATGGTGTGACCTCATATCGAAGATGTTAAGCAGACTGTTGCAGCTTTAGCTGCGTACAGGTCGCTTAGTTGTTACACCTAGAGGTTGTACCCTAAATTCAGTGGTGAGTTGCCCTTTTATCAGTCGCTTTGCCTTTTGCTCTTGCTGCTTTAGCAGCTAGCTTCGCATGACCATTGGCTGTAAGGCACTAAAGTGCCGATGAACATTTGTCCTCTATCTCTAAGTCACTAAAGTGACAAGAATAGAGGCAACGCCCTATGGCAATCAAACGGACAGCGTAGCGCAGCGAAGATAGCGACTAGAGAAAATAAACTCCCACTGAATAAGTCTTGACTTCATTATATTCATTGTCAAATACTCTGGGGCTAATCCATTGCACGAAGTTCCAATACCATATCTCTCAATTGAGCTGCTCCTTCGAAATCGAGTGCTGATGCTGCTTCTTGCATTTCCTTTTCAAGTTTTGAAACCAAAGCTTTACGTTCTTTCTTCGTCATTGCACTTGCATCAACTTCTTCTATTTCTCCTGATTCAGATTTCTTTGTAATTGCAATCAAATCACGGATTTCTTTGACAATCGTTTTTGGTACAATACCATGTTTTTCATTGTAAGCCATCTGGATTTCACGTCGTCGTGAAGTTTCATCTATCGCATGGCGCATACTGCGTGTAATCTTATATTTTTCACCTTGATATTCTGTGAAATATCCTGTATCAAGAATTTCTTTGTCTGCTGGCTCATTTTCATCCAGTGGTTTTGCCATATCTGAGTAGAGAATTACATGACCTTCACTATTACGAGCAGCACGACCAATTGTTTGAATCAAGCCACGTTCGTTACGTAAAAATCCTTCTTTATCTGCATCAAGGATAGCAACTAAACTCACTTCGGGAACATCAATTCCTTCACGCAACAGGTTAATACCGACAAGTACATCAAAGACACCAAGCCTGAGATCACGTATAATTTCTGTTCGCTCTAAAGTCTTAATATCACTGTGCATATACTTGACCTTAATTCCCATTTCTTTAAAATAAGCAGTTAAATCTTCTGACATTTTTTTGGTAAGTGTTGTAACAAAAACACGCTCATTTTTTTCAGCTCGCTTGTTAATTTCTCCAACCAAATCGTCAATTTGTCCCATCATCGGCCGAACTTCAACAACTGGGTCAAGAAGTCCTGTTGGTCTGATGATTTGTTCAACAATTGTGTCAGTTTGCTCCATCTCATAATCCCCTGGAGTTGCTGAAACATAGACAATCTGATGCACATGACTTTCAAATTCTTCACGTTTCAATGGGCGATTATCAAGTGCTGATGGAAGACGGAAACCATAGTTGACCAACATATCTTTTCGGGCACGGTCACCATTATACATCCCTTTCACTTGTCCCATCGTCATATGTGACTCATCAATCATAATCAAAAAATCATCTGGGAAAAAGTCAAGCAGAGTATAAGGAGGCTCTCCTTCTTCACGTCCATCCATATGTCGTGAGTAGTTTTCGACACCGTTACAATAGCCCATTTCTCGAAGCATTTCGATGTCATAATTAGTGCGTTGCTCTAGACGCTGAGCTTCCAAGAGTTTTCCTTCTTCTCGAAAAACTTTGAGTTGTTTTTGGAGTTCTAGCTCTATTTTCTCGATAGATTCTTCCATGCGCTCGTCATTTGTCATAAAGTGAGTCGCTGGGAAAATCGCAAGATGGTCAACTTCACCTAAGACTTGTCCTGTAAGAGCCTCTATTTCACGGATTCGGTCAATTTCATCACCAAAAAACTCAACACGAAAAGCGTGTTCATCTCTGGAAGCTGGAAAGATTTCAACAACATCTCCTCGAACTCGAAAGCGTCCACGTTGAAAGTCAATATCATTACGTTCAAATTGGATACCAACAAGTTCATTGAGCAAATAATCTCGTGAGATTTCTTGACCTGGGCGCAAGCTTACAACACTATCTTGATATTCTTTGGGTGAGCCTAATCCATAGATACAACTGACTGATGCGACAACAATCACATCATTACGCTCAAGAAGTGAACTTGTTGCGCTATGACGAAGTTTGTCGATTTCATCATTCACTGAACTATCTTTTTCGATATAAGTATCAGAGCTTGGAACATAAGCTTCTGGTTGATAATAATCGTAGTAGCTTACGAAATATTCAACTGCATTATTCGGGAAAAATTCTTTGAACTCACTGTAAAGTTGACCTGCTAAAGTCTTGTTGTGTGCCATGACAAGTGTTGGTTTGCCAGTGCGAGCAATGACTTGACTCATGGTGTAAGTTTTTCCCGTTCCTGTTGCACCGCGTAGAATTTGTGCTTTTTCACCATTTTCAATATTTTCTACAAGTTCTTCTATTGCCTCACCTTGGTCACCTGCTGGACTGTATTTACTAACAAGGTCAAATTTATTGGTTGTGATACGTTCTATTGGCATATTTTTTTCCTTTTGTTTTTATACTGGTTCATCTCTAAATCTAAATTAGCGGACTTAGTAGTTAAAATGCAAATGTACTGCCTTGCGATGGCATTGCTTTTCTTATCTGCTCCCTTGACGCATTGCGTCAAGCGCAAGAAATGGTTTGCGTAAGATGCAAAAGTTGCGATTGCAACTAGCGACTTTATAGGATAGCCATTGGCGCTTTAGCACTTACGGATATGCTAGTTGTTTCATCTAGTCGATTACGATTTGAACTTGCCACTTTAGTGGCTTAGTGAAATCGACAGCGTAGAAAAGCAGAGATAGAGCGAATACCTCTATCGTTGTCAGATCTGCTGACTTACGAATAGAGGACAAATGTTTTACGGATACCCGTGGTGCATCGACAATGGAGCGGAGTAATTTCTAAACGTTCTTTTTAGAAATTAAACAGTGTTAATAATTGTATCCATCAACAAGTTGGTTATTGACATAGAGTTGTTTATTAATAACTTGGTCATAACTTTTGTCGTAATAAATGATGATACTGACAGACTCATCCGTGCTGTTCCATGTTGCTTTACCTTCAATCGCGGTCCCTGTCGGATAATACTGGGTATACTCAATCAGGCTAGTTGGTTGCCCGATTTCTTTTACAAGATTGGAATAGACCGTTCCACCAACATAATCTCCATTTTTATCATTTTTGTGACTAACAAAACCAGCGAGTTTGACTGCGTTGTATTTATTCATCGTCCAGCCTACAACTCTCTCAATATTTTTCCGAGCAATTTCCTTCTTTTCGGCGGATTCGCCTATATTGCTACTTAAATTTTGCTCGTATACTTTGTCGGAAACACTTGATGAATTTTGTATATTGGTTAATTTTGTTGCGCGAGCGGATAGGCTGGGTTTTACAATGATGGCAAGTGCAATAATAAAACAAAGCGAAAGTATCGCAAGGAACAACCAGATAAGCTTTCGGCTTCTTGCTCGTAAAGGTTTGCTTTCGTATTCAGTATGGCAATAGGCACAATAAGTTCTGCCATTTTGAGTGAGCCATTGATTTGCTCCACAGTTTCTACAGCTTGGTTTAGTTCCCATAGACTTGTCCTGTTAAAATTTTTGTTGTGATTTGCCCAGTTGCTTTATCATAAATCAGCGTAATGCTTACTGTGCCATCCTTGAGAGTCACTCCGCTATCCCAAGTCGCCGTAACTTGGATATCTGTCCCTTGGGTTCTTGATTCTTCTAACTTGGTGGGTTTACTCCCTATTATTTTTTCCACATTTGTATATAAATCACCATTTGTATAAGTTGGATAAGCGCTCGCTTGGTTAATATGTTGTTCAGCAAGATGAATATTTTGATATTTTACGAGCGTCCAGCCTTTGAGACTATTAATGTGTTCATGCGCAAATTGTGGACTATTCACAGAGCCGTTGACCACACCATAGTTAATTTTTGTTCGCATAGAGGAGGAAATCGTCTGTTTTGTCACTTTAGCAAAGTTTGGGCGTGCTATGAGATAGCTCAAAATAAGAATCGCAACAAAAGTAAGTGCAAGGATACTCAGCCAAATATTTTTGCGACTGCGTGGCTTGACATCTTCTTTATATTCTGTTCCACAATAAGTACAAATCATCTTCCCCTTCTCGTGATTAAAAGACGAGGCTCCACAATTTTTGCAATTTCTCGCCCACATTAGTTTTCTCCTTTAATGATAAAAGGTTCAAAATAATCCAGCGCTTTCTTGTAAACTTTGTCTTTAAAATCAAAATCTATTTGACGAATTTCATCAAGTGACAAAAATTTATAGGTTAAAAATTCTATTTCTTCTGGGTGACTATTAAAGTCTATCTTTGCTGTATCACGCAACTTAATCAAAAAGTAGTATTGCTCTTGTCCTGCATAAGTCCATGTCGGAAATTCCATATCTGCTGGAAAGTCATATTTCAAGGTGCCAGGATATTGGGCAATGAGGTCAAATTCGTTAGTTGCAAGTTCCTCCATCATCTCACGATAGAGCGCTGCCTCAGGTAGCTCTCCTTTATCAATACCACCTTGCGGAAAACCCCATGCCATCTTGTCAGCACGCTCTCCAAGCCAAATTTTGTGTTCGCGATTGATAATGATTGCTGCAACATTTTTACGATATTCTTTCATTTTCAGATTTCCTTTTCAAAGTAAGCTAAAGCCTTGAGATAATTGCTTCTTTCCATGTTTAAATCATAATTTTTGATTTCGTCAGCACTGACAAAGCTGTAAGATAACCACTCTGGTTCGTCAGTAACCAAATTAATTTTTGATAAGTCTGTCAGTCGAACGAGATAAAACTGCTGTGCTTGACCGAGGTAATTTTGCTGTTTGTTTTTTGGGAAATCATAATACAGTGTTTCTGTCAGTACTGACAGAATTGTAAAATCATCTGTACCTATTTCCTCACGAAATTCGCGTCGCAAAGCTGCCTCATTTGTTGCATCAGTCGCTTCAATCCCTCCTTGCACAAATCCATAGGTTTTGGGCGCATAAGAACGCTCGCCTAGCCAAATTTTATGCTCGCTATTGACAATGACTGCTGCGACACTTTTTCTGTAAGTTTTCATTTTATCACCTAATACTCTTTGATTTCCAAATGTCCCATTTAGAAATCACTTCGTTGCGCTACGTTGTCGATGCTCGCTACGGTGCTACGTGCTTTGCACGCCGTTCTGAGAACGGTCTCCGCAACTTCGTTGCTCCGCTGTCCGTTTGCTTAGACACTAAAGCGCAAGGCAGTATATCTGCTCAATATTTTCATAAAAATACTGACAGAATTCCATAGTACAATTTTACCATTTTCGTCAGTAAAAATATGATATAATTAGCTTATATTTAAAAAATACTTGTTGGGTTCAAATGCTGATAAAGTACTCCCAATGTTTAGACAAGGACTAAAAAATGACTGGTGAAGAAATAAATAATAAATTAAGTCAACTGACTCCTGATGAAATTCAACAAAATTTGATTACGGCAAGTCATATGATTGATATGGATGATATTGTTCGTGAAGGTTTTTCTACTTTGCGTGAAGTTGCCTCTGATGTCACATTCCCATTATCAGATGAAGATATCATCTTAGGCGAAAAAATGTTGCAGTTCTTGCACCATTCGCAAGACCCCGTGATGAGTGAAAAATTGGGACTTCGTGGTGGCGTTGGACTAGCTGCAAATCAGCTTGGACTGCTCAAAAAGGTAATTGCTGTTTTAATTCCCAATGAACCCGAGTTTGATGAAGAAGGCAATGAAATTGCACCCAAAGAAGCCTATAAAATGCGCGAAATTATGTATAATGCTAAGGTTATTAGCCATTCTGTTCAAGATGCTGCGGTTGAAGGTGGGGAGGGATGCCTTTCCGTTGACCGGGAGGTGCCAGGCTATGTCGTCCGTCACGCGCGTGTTACCGTGGAATACGTCAATAAAGATGGAGAAAAGAAAAAGATTCGCCTTAAAGATTTTCCAGCAATATGTGTCCAACATGAAATTGACCACACTAACGGTATCATGTTCTACGACCATATCAACATGAACGACCCTTGGGAAATCAAAGATGGAATGCTTGTTGTCAAGTAATCTTTCAACGTTTGCCGGCATATTCTATCACCAATATCATTGAAGTGATTACTTCATCGGTGGGGGATTCTTTCTCTCCCACTGATATTAGGGCACAATCTCACATCGCGGAGCAACGAAGTGCAGAGACCGTTCGTAGAACGGCGTGCGAAGTACGTAGCTAGGCACGTTCGTGCTGTAGCGAGGATGGACAGCGGAGTCCAAAGGGCAGAGATAGCACGCACTTGTTAAGTTAAAAGTCAATGACAGAGGTTTTGTCAGTAAATTTTAATCGTCAATACGTTAAAAACGTTCTGTCAGTATACTGACAGAGCGTTTTATTTATTATAGTTAATCGATTATATTGACCTTTATAGTAAAGATTAATCTCGTTTCAATTATATCCCTCTTAAAGTGGAATAAAGCTAATTCTAACTTTTATTTTCCAAGTTTTGCGAGATACTCAAGAGTGCGGATAAGTTGAGCAGTAAAGCTCATTTCATTGTCATACCAAGCCGCCGTTTTTACCAACTGACCACCATCTTTAAGATCCGTAACTTCTGTCAACGTTGCATCAAATAATGAACCATAAGTCATCCCAATGATGTCACTTGAAACAATCGGATCTACATTATATCCAAAGCTTTCATTAACCGCAGCTTTCATCGCAGCATTGATTTCATCAACAGTGACGTGTTTTTCTAGCACTGTAACAAGCTCTGTGATTGAGCCAGTAGGTGTTGATACACGTTGCGCGTGACCTTTCATCAATCCTTCAAGTTCTGGTAATACCAGTCCAATTGCTTTTGCCGCACCACTTGAAGCGGGAACAATGTTTTCAGCAGCAGCACGCGCGCGGCGGAAATCTCCACCACGGTGTGGACCATCAAGCGTCATTTGGTCACCTGTGTAACTGTGGACAGTCGTCATTGTACCACCTTTGACTCCAAAATTCTTATTCAAGACATCCGCCATTGGTGCTAAACTATTTGTTGTGCAAGAGCCAGCAGAAATTACTGTTTCACTTCCGTCAAGAATAGTATGATTCGTATTAAAGACAATGGTCTTCACATCATTTCCTCCAGGAGCTGTAATCACTACTTTTTTTGCTCCTCCTGGGTGTAAATGTTTTTCAGCCTTTTCTTTTGTAGCAAAGAATCCTGTCGCCTCAAGTACGATTTCAACACCCGAATCTGCCCATTTAATGTCTTCTGGATTGCGTTCTGCCGTAACTTTGATAAATTTACCATTTACCTCAAATCCATCATCTTTAACTTCAACTTTCCCATCAAATCTTCCCTGAGTGGTGTCATATTTGAGCAAGTGAGCAAGCATCGCTGGGTCAGTAAGGTCATTGATATGAGTTACTTCAACACCCTCAACATTTTGAATACGACGTAATGCAAGCCGTCCAATACGCCCAAAACCATTAATACCAACTTTAACTACCATGATGTAGTCCTCCGTTTTTAAAATTTTTGATACCAAATTTACTTATAGCTATATAAGATCACCAACTATATCTTATCACTTCAAAGTCTTGTTTCAATTTCAATTATTATTTTACCTTAAAGTAATGCTCATATTATTTATTGATAAATAGTATAAGATGAGTTCTTTCACTTTTTTTGTTATAATTAAATTAAGTTAATCATAGCTATTAGAGATATTTCTTATCTCTAATATAGATGATACTACTTTTTACATTTCCTGTCAACTTTCTACTACTACTTATTGTGCTTAAACCATTATATCAAAGATGTGAATGAGGAAATGAGCGCTTTTTCCAAGCATCTCAAGCCACGCACCTTGTGCGCCATTCTGCGAATGGTCTACGTTCGTTTCACACCACAGGTATCCATAGGGCGAAGTGGTTCACCACGCTGTCCGTTTACTCAGGGAGCAAAGCCTGCAAGATCAAAAGTCAATATCTTTACAGTTCATCTACTAAATCCGATTTTAGTAGCTTTAGAGGTAAATGAGTACAAATTGAAGTGATTGCTTCATTGGTGTAGAATTGGCACGTACTTGCTAAGTTAAAATTTTTAAGGAGTTTATTATGAAATTATCATCTGGTTGGGAACAATCCGTTTATGTTCTGCTCATTTTAGCACGACTTCCTGAAAATCGTACAATGAGTTCTCTCGCTCTTGCTAATCGTTTAAAAGTTTCTCCCTCTTATCTAAAAAAGATTATCAAGTCACTTGTTGACGAAGGACTTTTGCGCTCAACACCAGGTAAAAACGGTGGTTTTTCACTAAATAAATCATTGAACGACATTAGTTTCTATGATGTTTTTCTTGCAATTGAAGGGCGAGGAAGAATTTTTCAAAGTCAAGGTTTGCTACAAAATTTCATTGGTGCTGAGTCTGGAAAAGCCCAACGTTGTGCTATCACGACTGCATTAGACGAAATCGAAAATACTCTTGTTTCAACTTTATCAAATGTTTCTCTCGCTCAAGTCGCAGAAGAAACACAATACAATTACAATCTTGGATATCTGGATGAGTGGATTGATGAAATAGATTAAAACAACATAAAAAGTTACTGACAGAAATTCTGTCAGTAACTTTTTATTGTTAGATAAGATAAAATCTTCCATATTATTTTCCATTTTGTGTAGAGCTATTTGTCCAATTATAGAAACGATGTAAGAAAGCTGCCATTTGTCCACGGGTAACAGTTTGATTTGGCGAAAAGGTTGTTGCACTAGTACCAGTAGTAATCCCTGTTTTCTTCATCCAAGCAATATCACTTGAAAATTGCGTACCATTCTTAGCATCTTTAAATGAAGAACTATACGTTGTGTGACGAGGAGAATATCCCTGTGCGATAGCTAAGCGATGCAAGAAGGCAGCCATTTGTCCACGGGTAACAGGAGCATTTGGTGAATATTTTGTTGCACTTGTTCCTGTTGTTACTCCCATCAACTTCAACCATGAAATTTGACTCTTAAATTGGCTGACATCCGTAAATGGATTGGATAAGGTTGGGAATGATGGCTCACCGGAAATACGATACATGAATGCTGCCATTTGTCCACGAGTAACAGGTGAATTTGGTGAATAAGTTGTAGCTGATGTTCCCGTTGTTACAGCGACATCATACACCCAAGTGATATCAGATTTAAAAGGTGAGCCTGCAATATCTTTAAATGGACTACCTGACTTTACAGAGTAAAGATAGTACAAATCTGTCAGTTGACTATATTGCAGCGATGAAATCTTATTTAAATCACTAAAATCTTTGATTTGGTTTCCTTCAATACTTAACACTGTAATATTTTTTAAACTAGTTAAAGCGCTTATTGAAGTTATCTTGTTTGCAGAAATATCAAGAGCAACGATATTAGGCATCGAAGTTAATACACTAATATCACTAATTGAATTTCCCTCCAAATCAACAAGAGCAGCATTTCTTAAATATTGAAGCCCTGTGATACTCTTTATTCCTGATGCAGAAGCTTCTAGATAATAAATATTATCTAAATCATTTTGTGTAATACTTGATGTTACAGCTTTACCCAAACTTTCAGCAATAATTGAAGCCAATTTTGCATCTGGGAATACACTATTAATTGCTGTGGGTTTTGTCAACGATGTAGGCAATGAAGATGTTACAACCTGATTACGACTCACTTTAATTTTAGGTTGTTGAATCATTTGCTCAATTGAATGGTCCGGTGCCTTTTTCGCAGTAGCAGTATCAGCGTGCGTCACTACTGTTGTACCAACTACTGCAAACGTGAGCGCTGCACCTGTGATATAAAGCCATGATTTCATTGACTTACCTTTTGAATTTGAAAATTCCATAAAAAATTTCTCCTTTTTTAATTTTGATTCCTTTAATTAGTTTACATCAATTTTATGATACAAATTTCTTATAAAACCGATGTAAGAAAGCTGCCATCTGTTCCCTAGTTACGTGAGCATTTGGCGAGTAAGTTGTTGGCGAAGTTCCTGTTGTGATTCCTGTAGACTTCAACCAACCAATATCATTACTGAATGATTTAACATCTTTGAAGGGATTGCTATACTTTCCGCTTTGTGGTGCTACATTCATTTTTATAGCTAACCGATGTAAAAAAGTCGCCATTTGCGCTCGAGTCACAGAACTATTTGGGGAATAAGTGGTAGCCGAAGTTCCTGTTGTAATTCCCATCTGTAAAAGCCACAAAATCTGTGTTTTAAATGTACTAGATGAAATATCTTTAAATTTATTCAATTCAGATGTTGTTGGAACAAATACCGCAGAACCTTCCGTCCATTTTGCATAAAGCGTGATATTACTATTAATACTTTGTTTGGCATCAAAAATCTGCGTGCAAGCTACATCTATATACCAGCCTACGAACTTAGGTGAAGAAACCATTCGATACATAAATGCTGCCATTTGACCACGTGTCACTGATTGGCTTGGAGAATAAGTAGTAGCCGAAGTTCCCGTTGTAATTCCTTCATCGTATATCCAAGTAATATCTGAAAGAAATGGATTACTGACAGTATCTTTAAATGGTACTCCATAATGTTTATCCGCAAGAGGAGCTAAAACATAACTCTCCTTTATTGGATTGGTTGGTAAATTCACTGTATCACCAGCAGCAACTTTTTGACTTGCAACCGTTGTCCCACCATTGCTGTTGAAAGTCACTGTATCTGCACTAGTCAATTGAGTATTTGCATCTAGATATAGATTAACTCCTTCATCAGTCTCATTTGATGAGAGATTTTCCCAACTATTATCAAGTTCAGCCCAAGAATTTTCTGTTGTCAAAACGGGATATTGCCCTGAATTTGCACTCTCAAGATGCTGTATAGGCAATGTCAAGTCACTAAAACTTGTCATATTAGTAATTCGGAAAGCGATTGTATATTTGCTATGATTGGATAAAGTAACTGCTTTAAATGGAATCGTCTGATAGCCCGCTGTAGTAAAAGTATAGGAACCAAGATTTGTAAAATCACTAACTTTCGTGCTTGATGATACTCCGCCTGATTTGTAGTAAATATTGACCTTTACACCAGGTTGCTCAATCATAATCGAAACAGAATTCAATTGCTCAACTTGAGTGCTTGAAGTAGATTGGCTTGTATATGTGTTACTAAACAGATTATTATTACTCGGGTTTATCCCTGAATATCCAAAATCTAAATAGTAACCCGCAGCGTCTGGTGAAGTATTTGTTGCACTATATATTTTTTGATTGGATTGAGTTACACCAACACTTTCACCATATAAGTCTGAACCTGCTATAAAAAGGTCAGCATATGACAAATAAAAATATCCACTATTTTGATAATCAGTCCCCCAAGAATTTTTCACAATGAAGGCACCATTTACACTTTGCCCGCCAATAGTCGGAGTTTGCTTAAAGTTATTTGCAGAATATCCATCGTCATAACCAACAATTTCCATTTCGTGATCTCCAGTAATGTACTTTTGTCCGTTCCACGTCAAAGTCAAAGCTGGATAGTTCAATGGAGAATTTTGATAATTTTTATTTGTTCCTAAAACTGCACTATATGGCGTGTATGAAGTGTAATTACCATTAATATCTACTTGCTCTGATAAAGATTGAGCTTTTGTATCATACCAATCACTATCCAATGCATATTCTACTTCTGGTCCATACAATACACTTCCGTATGAATAAATAAGTTGCTTAATTTGGGTTACACGGTTCATAAGAGTACTGTAATTTGTTGGAAGTTGGCTCACTGTCATCCCTGTTAATTTATAAGTATCATTAACATGAAGGTTTGAGTTTTGAAGCGTATCAAAACTAGTCTTTGAAATAGGTATATCCTGACTCTGAGTAATTTCTTGCGGAAATTGTGCATTGGCAAGTCTTGGATCATACCCCAAAACAGACATTGAAGGAACATAATCCAATGTATTCCCATCACCAAGTTGACGAGGCGTATAAGCATCTTCCATAACAGCAAGCGGATTATCCGTATCAATAAAAGCATTCTGCGCTGAAAGATAATCATAATATGCGGGTAGTAAAGGCGGTGCTTTTACTGTTATTTTTTGAACTTGAGAACTCAAACCGATAGAATCAATGCCAGAATAATCCCAGCAAATCCCCAAGTCTTTTTGATTTAATACTGGAGTCAGTTGATTATAGTTTTTGGAATTAGTATTCAACGGATTCCAAAGTTGAGGAAGACTAGTTGCACTGACAATCTGTGTTTGATGTTTTAATATCCCTCTATAATTCGTTACCGTCCCAGATGAACCTAATGAGGTGGAAGTATCTGATGCAATCTCAGACTCAACTGGCACGTTTGGATAGATTGTTTTAATCAAACCGCCCGATAGGTATTTATATTGCCCAGCACTCTTCCCCACCTTGCTATAATTTTGACTCGCATGGTTTTTTGGAAGAATCAGAGCGGCATCTACATGCCTTAAACCTAGGATACTTACCACAGATAACAAAGTTACAAATGTAATAATAGTTTTACTTCTTTTCAAATTCAATTCACCTCTGTAACTGTAAGATAACTTTCTAAAAGTAGTATATCATTTTATTTTATATCAATCAATTATTTATAGCGTTTTCATCTAATTTTGTATTAAAAAAAAAAACAAAAAGTTACTGACAGAAATTCTATCAGTAACTTTTTATCATTCTACCACTTTTCAAATTTAATAATATTTCCATTTTCCACATCAATGTAGTACTCAATAGACTGCCCATTACTGCGGAATTCTAACTCCCATACTCTTCGACCATATTCTATACCAATTCCCGAATCAGCATGAAATTGGGCATTAATCCCCCGTGCCTTCAAATCGGCTTCGGCAATTTCACGAGCACGCGCTAAAGTGATTTCACCTGTCAAATTTTGGTCAGCTGTTGTTTGACCGTTGTCAATATTGGTATTATTGTCAGCAGCATTAGCATTTCCATCAGTATCGGTGCTATTTCCATCAGCATTGTCAGCGAGTGGAATATTCACAGCCCCAGTATCAATCTGAGCTGTGCTACGTAATCCAAAAACACTTAGAAAATCCCACTGATAAGCTGACATATATCCTGCTCCCCAACCAATCATAAGTGAGGCTCCGATAACTATTATCCATTTTATTACTTTCATTTCATCTCCTTTCATTCTCATTTATAATTTTAACACATGAGAATTAAATGAGAAAATGATTTGAAAACCTCATCATTATACAAAAAGCTAACTGATCATCTATCAGTTAGCTTTTATCGAAGTAAGTGCGTACTACCCCCTACCTCTTAGGTAGAGAGTGAGGTGGCACTAACTTTGAATTTCGTCCGACTGCCCTAGGGTATTAGCGCTTTTAGCGCCTAGGCTTCTTGGATAAAGTGACCTCATATCGAAGATGTTAAGCAGACTGTTGTGTACAGGCCGCTTAGTTGTTACACCCAGAGGTTGTACCTTAAATTCAGTGGTGAGTTTGAAGTGATTACTTCATCAGTGGGAGATTCTTTCTCTCCCACTGATGTTTAGTAGAACGAAAGCAAAGCTTAGTGTTGCTTATCCCTCCGCCTAAAAGAGGTGGGGGATTTAGCAGACACTTGCTTGGTTAAACTCCCACTGAATAAGTCTTGACTTCATATTTCTGTCAGTACTGACAGACTCAGAAAAATCTTGTCAGTTTTCCCATCATCTAATATTTGAAACCATCAGCACTTGACATTAATTTTCACCCTACTCTGCCGGAATTTCTTCATCCGCTGTTTCAGCAGGTTCCTGCGCTTGATTTGAAATGACAATCTCATCATCAATCAAATCAGCAACCAAGTTTTTATATTCTGGGTGTTCAATGTAAAAATCAGCAATCGCATCTTCTATATGGTCTTGAATCGTTCTACGAAGTGGACGCGCACCCATCGCTGGGTCATATCCGAGGTCAACTAATTTTTCCTTAGCAGCCTGCGTCACTTCAAGATGAATTTCATTGCGACCAATTTGTTCGTTAACTTCTGCAAGCATCAAGTCCACAATCTTCAACAGATTTTCCTTAGACAAGGCAGAAAATTCGATGATACCATCAAAACGGTTCATAAACTCAGGACTGAAGAAATCACCAAGCTGCCCAAGCACAGAATTCGTCCGACCTTCACGTGCTGCACCAAAACCAACATTAGCTTCAGCCTTACCTGTACCAGCGTTTGAGGTCATGATGATAATAGCATCTTTAAAGCTAACTGTACGTCCTTGAGCATCCGTTAAACGTCCATCATCAAGGATTTGCAAGAACATATGCATCACATCTGGATGAGCTTTCTCAATCTCATCAAGCAAAATCAGCGTGTAAGGATTACGTCTTACTTGTTCAGTCAATTGACCCGCTTCCTCATAGCCAACATATCCTGGAGGCGCTCCAATCAGTTTCGCCACACTATGTTTTTCCATATATTCCGACATATCAAAACGAACCATGCTATCTGCTGAACCAAAAAGTTCTTGCGCCAATTGTTTAGCAAGCTCTGTTTTACCAACACCAGTAGGTCCAACAAAGAGGAAAGAACCAATTGGGCGGTTAGGCTTACCCAAACCGACACGACTCCGACGGATAGCTTTAGAAATCTTATCTACTGCTTCATCTTGCCCAATGACGTGTGCTTTCAAGTCTTCTGCCAAATGAATCAGCTGAGTTTGTTCCTTTTCTTTCAAATCCCCGACAGGAATGTGTGTTTTTTGTTCAACAATTTGTTCAATATCTCTTTCTGTAATCACAGGAATTTCATCGTCTGAAACTTCATGATTTTGCAGTTCACGCAATTTCGCAATTTGATCACGGAAATGAGCCGCCTTTTCAAAATCTTCAGTACGCATCGCTTCATTTTTTTGTTGTTCCGCTTGATTAATCCGATTTTTGATATCTTCAGGGTCAACAAATTTCAAAGTCAAATTTTTCTTTGAACCTGACTCATCCAAAAGGTCAATCGCCTTATCAGGCAAGAAACGGTCTTGGATATAGCGATTAGACAAATGTGCCGCTGCTTCAATCGCTTCATCTGTGTATTTTACATGATGATAATCTTCATAGCGCGGTTGAATTCCTCGCAAAATCGTGATTGTTTCATCAACTGAAGGCTCATCAACCTTCACAGGCTGCATTCTACGCTCAAGCGCTGCATCTTTTTCAATAATCCGATATTCGTTAAGCGTTGTAGCTCCAACTAATTGTAATTCACCTCGAGCAAGTGCAGGTTTTAGGATATTTCCAGCATCCATATTGCCATCACCAGCAGAGCCAGCACCAACAATTTCATGGATTTCGTCAATGAACATAATGACATCATTGCGCTTTCTGATTTCATCCATCAGTTTTTGCATTCGTTCTTCAAATTGTCCACGAATACCTGTGCCTTGCACTAGACTAACCACATCAAGTCGAATGACTTCTTTATTTTGCAGCTTTTGTGGAACATCTCCGTCTACAATCTTTTGCGCCAAACCTTCAACAACTGCTGTTTTACCAACACCAGGCTCTCCAATTAGCACAGGATTATTTTTCGTCCGACGATTGAGAATTTCAATAACACGTTTAATCTCTTCATCGCGACCGATGACAGGGTCAATTTCGCCACGGCGTGCGCTGTCTGTCACATTAATTCCAAATTCTTCAAGCATTCCCTTAGGCTGTTTAGCTCTAGGATTTTGCGGACCACGCGGACCACGCCCTCCTGCTTGAGTAGGAGGAACTGGATTTTGAGGTGTTCCTGGCCCATTTGGTAAATCATTACCATGTAATGCACTAAAAATATCATTAAATGGGTTGAATGGTTCGTCCATATCTCCCCTAGTGCCATTATTATTTGTACCGAATAGCGCCTCTTGTCCACCAGATTTCATGATTTGATAACAATTTTGGCAAAGGTCTGTTTGTTTTTTCTGACCATTAACATTTGTATAGAGGTGAATGGTCGCCTCGTTGATATTACAATTTTGACAAAGCATAGCTTTCCTCCTATAATCCAAGGAGCCAATAGAAAATGCAAAAAATAGAAAATTACAATTCTATTTTTACCAACTTCTAACACTCCAATTCGTTTTTTTAAATAAGTGATCATCTATTTGATGAGAATAACCTTAGAAAATATAGTGTTTTCAAATACCACTTTCTACAATGAGTCTAAGAAAAAATGTTTATCTTTTACAGACCAACTCCATTAGTCTAACTTAAAATCAGAATCGACTTCAATATAGATACGTCTATATTTAAAATCTTTAGTAGTGATAACAAGCACATGGGCGTTATTTTTTACATCCCAAAACTCATTTTCTCCATTTTCACGGAACCAACCACCATAGTACCAAGCATTTGTTCCCATCACTTTGGTATAAAACCTGGGCTTTTTCAAATCAGAAACCAACTCAATTTTTTCAACTTGCCAAGGTTCAATAAGTAGATGCCGTCGCATTGAAAGCACTTTTCTTGCCCCTTCAAGTTCAATATCAATTGCTCCATTTGAGTCAATATAGACAGAACTCGTCATTGCTCCTCCTTCTTAAACCTGTCAGTACTGACAGCGATTACCCTTATTTTACATCAAATTTTAAAAATCAAAGTATCTTATCCGATTAACTTACTAAAAAGTTTGACCATTTTTGACCTTTGATAAATTTATTATAATCATTTTCTTTTAAATTAGCAAATCATTTGATTAATCTGAGAAAATATTTTTTCTGTCAGTACTGACAAAAAATTACTAATACTGCTTGATTACCAACACTTTCTTTAGACATTAACTTGTTCATAAACACAGCAAATTTGAAGTGCTACTTCATTGGCAGAGAATTCTTTCTCCTCCACTGATGTTGGTTAGGATACAATCTCTAGGTGTAACAACTAAGCGCAAACGGCTATCCTATAAAGTCGCAAGACGAAGTGGTCTTGTCCCTGCCAAAGCGCTAAGACCCTGGGGGCAGTAGAACGCAAGCTGAACTTAGTACTAAATTAAAGATACACTGATATGATAACAAAAAACTTACTGACAGAATTCTGTCAGTAAGTTTTTAACTCATTAAGCTCAATGTAGTATAAATACGTTTATCTCTGCACTAATTGCTTAATTTACATAAAATCACGTAATGGTTTAGAGCGACGAGGATGACGCAATTTTTTGATTGCTTTTGCTTCAATCTGGCGAATACGTTCCCGTGTGACTTTAAATTGCTTCCCAACATCTTCCAAGGTGTGCATACGACCATCATCAAGCCCAAAACGCATCCTCAGAACATTTTCCTCACGGTCAGTCAAGGTGTCCATGACCTCATCAAGCTGCTCACGCAACAAAACGCGATTCGTATAATCTACTGGAGATTCAATCACATCATCTTCAATAAAATCACCAAGATGAGAATCATCCTCTTCACCAATAGGTGTTTCAAGCGATACAGGTTCTTGTGCAATTTTTAAAACTTCACGCACTTTATCTGGTGCCATATGCAACTCTTTTCCAATTTCTTCAGGCGATGGATCACGTCCAAGATCTTGCAAAAGATTACGTTGCACACGAATTAATTTATTGATTGTTTCAACCATATGCACTGGAATGCGAATTGTACGCGCTTGGTCTGCAATCGCACGCGTAATCGCTTGACGAATCCACCATGTTGCATAAGTTGAGAACTTGAAACCTTTCGTGTGGTCAAACTTATCCACAGCCTTCATCAAGCCCATATTTCCCTCTTGAATGAGGTCCAAAAATTGCATCCCACGTCCAGAATAACGCTTTGCAATTGAAACAACCAAGCGTAAATTTGCTTCAGCCAGCATCTGTTTAGCAAATTCAGCTTCTTCACCTCCTGCAATGATTGCCTCGGCCAATTTCGTTTCTTCCTCAAGAGAAATCAATGGATAACGACCTATTTCTTTCAAATACATACGGACTGGGTCATCAATACGGACATTAGTGACAATCTCATCCATCGCATTATCAGATAAATCTTCTTGCTCCGCTTCCTCCGTGACAAGTGCCAGGGGACTTGGATTTCCTTCCTTATCAACGATAGAAATTCCTGCATCTTGAATTTGTTTAAACAAATCTTCAAGTGCATCATCCACGATACCAAATTTCACAGACAATTCATCCATGATTTCAATATCTAATGCTTCACCAAGCGGTTTACGCTTCGCAATGTAATCTTTCACGGCCTTTTCATAAGCCTTCATATCAAAAACTTCGCCATTTTCTTTGACTTCGACTTTAGCCAAAGTGTCTGAATCCGCCATTTTTTCTACAACCACTGGCTTAACATCCAAAGCCTCAAGAAGTCGGCGTTCTTCACCAGGACCAATAGAGCTTGAGTGTGATTTTACAAGTAAGCCAATTTCTTGTGCTTTTTCAACTAGCACACGGTTTTGAACACCAGTTTCTTTTGAAATTTGACTAATTCTTTTCTTATTTCCTGCCAATTCAACCCTCCTCAATGGTTAAAACTTCTGTCAGTACTGACAGCACTAAAAAATTATAATAATTTTTTCTTCTGATTAATAATTTGAAGTGTTAATTCCAACTCACGTTCTTTATTTCCAGCCTTTTTAGCTACTTCCAATTGAGCGATTAATTCTTCAAATTTTAGCTGCTCCATTTCTTTTGAAAAAATAGCAACCAAATCATTTATCTCTAAACTTGATGCCGATTCTGGCAAATCCAAACCTATAATCTGATAAAGTAAACTTCTCTCATCTCCCTCAAGCTCACTTGCAAGATGAGAATAATCAATCTCCTCAAATGCCATTCCTTCAAGCATAACTCTGTCAAATAAATCTTGATAACGCTTATGAACGAACCTAAAATTTTCATCCTGAGCAAATTTTTTCAAAACAGCCGAATGATTAATCATACGATTCAATAACTGCTCCTCCGCTCGCTCAATTCTAGATAATTTTGGAATATTTGTAACAGCAACATTTGAAAAATTTCTTTCATCGCTATTACCAAATTCTGCAAAATACCCTTCGTCGAAACTTTCTGGAGCAGGCGGCACAAATTCTGGAAAATCAGTTTCGTCGGTTCTGACGAAACTGTTGTCAGTACTGACCATATTTTCCCGTCTCAAATTTACCGCGCGTTCCACTTGATTATACTCGAAATCAGGTAAAATCTCAACTAATTTCCTTACATAAGCATCTTGCGCCGTAATTGACGGAATTCGTGCAATCATAGGGGCAATTTTCTCAATAAAATCAAGTTGCACCTGTAAATTCACTAAATTCTCTGGTCTTAAAAATTCAATTAAAAACTCTATTGGTTGAATTCTACCAGAAATCATCAATCTTGATAATCCCTCAGCACCATAAGATTTATAGTATTCATCTGGGTCAAGCCCCTCTGGTACCTTGACAATTTGAACACTTGTCTCTCCGATTAAATTCATAGCTTTATGTATCGCATTTTGACCAGCGGAATCTCCATCATAAACTAATACGAATTTTTTTGCAATTTGTTTCAATCGCCGCACGTGTTTTTCAGTTAAGGCAGTTCCCATAGAAGCGACCACATTCGTTACTCCAGCTTTATATGCTGCAATAACATCCATAAAGCCTTCCATCAAATAAACTTCATGATTTCTGCTAATAGTAGGTTTAGCCTTATCAAAATTCCATAATTCATACGACTTATCAAAAATTGGTGTTACAGAGGTGTTCACATACTTTGCTTTCGCCATATCATTCTCTTGCCATTTTCTTCCAGAAAAACCAATAGTATGACCATATTCATTAGTAATTGGAAACATAATACGGTTTGAAAAAGCGTCAAAAACCTTATTATTAGAAAAATGAAATAGCCCAGAATTCGCCAAAATCTCCTCATCAAATTTATTGGATAAATTCTTATAAATAAAGTCTTCCTCATCCGGAGCTAACCCAATGTTGAATCTCTTGATAATATCTAAAGAAATTCCTCTATCTAAAAGATACTTCCGAGCCGCCTTTCCCAATTCAGTTGACATCAACAATATATTGTAAAGTCGAGCTGCCTGATTATGAATTTCATACAAAGGGCCGTTAGGATCTTTCTTCTCCTCCTTATCATCAGAAATATTAAGCTGGACTCCCGCAAAATCAGCTAACTCTTTGATCGCATCAACAAATCCAATCTGCTTATATTCTTTCAAAAATTCAATTGCATCACCTGACTTACCACAACCAAAACAATGATAAAATCCTTTTTCTGCATTTACATTAAAAGAAGGGGTTTTTTCCCCATGAAAAGGGCACAGTCCAATAAAATTTTTACCATTCCGAGAAAGAGCCACGTATTGTGAAATCAAATCCGCGATATTCACCTGAGCCTTCAACATATTAACTTCATCAGTTTCTAGAAAAGCCATTTCATTTACACCCCCTTCCCATCACACAATACACAGGAGTAACCAACCGTATAGTTTACAGTCTATAAAGTCCAAAAGACGTCTATTAGACAATAGACGTCAAACAAAGGGGAGTAAGGGATTCGAACCCTCGCGCCGGTTTCCCGACCTAACGATTTAGCAAACCGTCCTCTTCAGCCTCTTGAGTAACTCCCCACAGGCTTATTCACAATGTAAAGATCCTAAGACCATATGGGAATTCCAGGATTCGAACCTGGGACCCCTGCGTTATCAACACAGTGCTCTAACCAACTGAGCTAAACTCCCAAAATATTCATTTAAGCGGATGACGAGAATCGAACTCGCGTAGCCAGCTTGGAAGGCTGGGGTTCTACCATTAAACTACATCCGCTAATTAAAGAAATGGCGCGAGACGGAATCGAACCGCCGACACATGGAGCTT
>Ga0099364_10002918_pt1 | contig 27010 bp, 22 predicted proteins | sample TergutTh196P3_FD_73070 | JGI IMG/M metagenome (GOLD analysis project Ga0099364, IMG submission 73070) | Microcerotermes parvus P3 segment gut microbial communities from Pointe-Noire, Republic of the Congo - Th196 P3 | ecosystem: Host-associated > Arthropoda: Insects > Digestive system > Gut ... | reverse complement strand
TTCGAAGCTTGCGCGGACAAAGTCGCATTTGGTGAAGAGGTCGAATACACTGACCATAAACTGATAGTACTCCGCATTGCGGAGGTTTCTAAAACTGTACATGTCAATCATTGCTGTAATTTTTTAAAGTGAAGATTCATTTTTTTGGGTTGTTTTTATGGGTTGAATGTAACTTTCCTGCTCGCGCGGATTTGCAATCGTGCGTCCAACAGTGCATACAAACACACACGGATTGCAAATCCGCGCGAGCGAATGACAGGCGTTTCCGTAAAAAAAATAAGCTAAAGGGGGCTTGTTTGGGAAAAAAAAATTTGTATTTTCCACGCGCGACGCGTGCGTGCACGTGTTTTTAAAATATATTATATAGTAGAGGCTTCTCTCTCTCTCTCTCTCTCTCTCTCTCTCTCTCTCTAACAATATTTCGCGATTAACCAACAATAAAGTGTTAATTAATCTTAAGGAAGGTAAATATTTTTCGTAAAGAGAAACCATTCGTATCGTTTTTTTGTGTTGACGGAGGCAAAGATATTCTTATTATTTGAATATCCTGTAAAAACAGCAAAAAAAAATTCCGGATTAACAGAATATGTATATACAAGCCCACATACTGTAAAAAAACGCTGTGTAACTCTGTGTACCCTCTGTGTCGCTCCGTGAAAATTACACAGAGGATTCACAGAGAAAAAATATGTATTTCGCGCCCCTTAACTGCAAAACCTGCAACCTGCACAGCGCGCCAGTTCGCCCCGAAAGCGCTTTTCGACCAGACTGTTCAAACGGTCTTTCAGGCTGTCCAGCCTAACATATTCAATGACTTCCGACGTAAAAGCCACACTTAACATCAAACGCGCTTCGTCGTACGACAGACCGCGGGTGCGCATGTAGAAAAGAGCCTTTTCGTCCAGTTGTCCCGTCGTCATGCCGTGCGAGCATTTGACATCATCGGCGTAGATTTCGAGTTGCGGCTGACTGTACATCTTTGCCTCACGGGTGGTACACAGGTTCCGGTTAGTCTGATAGGCGACTGTTTTATCAGCACCTTCCCTGACCAGAATCCGCCCGTTGAATACAGCCGTCGACCGGTCGCTCAGTACATTTTTAAACAGCTCATTACTTGTACAGTTAGGAACCGCATGGGTGATATGGCTGAACGTGTCGACTTGCTGATTCCGGTCCAGGATCGCCATCCCGCAAAGTGTGGATGTAGCGTGTTCGCCTTTTAGATGAACATAATAATTATTGCGGCTTAATCCGTTATTCAGCGTAATCCCGTTGATCAAGACACTGGAAGAGGCAGCCTGTTCGACAAAAACAGACGAAAAGCGCGTGGTCGAGATACTGCTTTCCTCCAGATCATAATAATCAAACGCCGCATTTTCTTCCGCAAATATTTCAACTGCCTGCGTTCCCAAAAACTTAACCTCGTCCATACTGTGGTCGCAAATCAACAGTCTGGCGCTCGCATCCGGTTCGAGAATGACCAGCATCCGGCGATTCGCCATCAAATCCACATCACTCCGGAAAATCTGCACCAGCTGCACCGGGCGTTCTACCCTGACTCCCCGCGGCACATACAATACAAATCCGTCCTGTACGAACAGGGTATTGAATGCTGCGACCGAATCGCTGTCCATTGAAACGGCTTTCCCGTAATAACGGGACGCAACGTCGGGATACTGTTCCATAAAGGTTTTCAAACTTCCGGCGAAAACGCCTTCCGGCAGGCTGGCGCCTGATGGATTACCTGCATAATAAGAATCGTTAATCACAAAATACAGTGAAGCGCTCAGGTTGGGAACGTCGCACTGAAACACTTCATTTGGATTGACGGGAATAGACAGGCGGTTAAGATTCAGTCCATAATCCAAACCGAAAATTCGTTTCACATCGGTATGCCGGTAGTTTTCATCTCCCAGAGCAGGAAATCCTGTCCGCCGAAACAGGTCAAACGCCTGCGTTCGACATCTGTTCATTGCCTCAGGCGCATGATTTCGCACAGCATCTTCATGCTGCGTAAATAAATCAATATATTGTTTTTCTGCTGTCATATTTATATTTGCAAAGTTTCAGTTCTCTCCATAAAAAGACCGTAAGACCGTAAGATCACATCTTCTTTTCTTACGGTCTTACGATCTTACGATCTCATCTTCTATCTCCTTCACCCAGTCGTACCCCCGCGCTTCGAGTTCGAGCGCCAGCTCCGGTCCGGCTGATTTGATAATCTGTCCCTTATACAATACATGGACAAAGTCGGGTTTGACATAGTCGAGCAATCGCTGGTAATGGGTAATCAGGATAATCGCATTGTCCGGCGTTTTCAACCTGTTGACTCCACTGGCAACGATACGCAGGGCGTCGATGTCCAGACCGCTGTCCGTCTCATCGAGTACAGCCAGTGTCGGATTCAGCATCGCCATCTGGAATATTTCGTTCCGTTTCTTTTCGCCTCCCGAAAATCCTTCATTCACGCTTCGACCGGTAAGTTTATTATCAAGATCTACAATCTCACGTTTTTCGCGCATCAATTTCAGGAAATCGGTTGCCGAAACAGGCGGCTCATTCCTGTATTCACGGTGTGCATTCACTGCGGCACGCATAAAATTGACCATGCTGACGCCGGGTATCTCGACCGGATACTGAAAACTCAAAAAAATTCCTTCGCGGCTCCGGTCTTCGGGCGACAGCGTCAGAAGGTCTTTCCCTTTATACAGGATGGAGCCTTCCGATACCTTAAAAGCCGGATTACCAACCAGCACACTGCTCAGTGTGCTTTTCCCCGAACCGTTCGGTCCCATAATGGCATGGACTTCGCCTTTCCTGACAGCCAGATTAAGTCCTTTCAGTATCTCTTTGCCATTAATGCCTGCACGCAGGTTCTTTATTTCCAATAACATCTTTTGAATCTAATTTGAAAAATTTATAATTATACTGTTGAAATTCCATAAAAAGCGTTCGTTCCACCTATTTCGACCGGTTCACCAGGTAATCGGCAAGCAGGAGTAAACTGCTTTTGGCTTCCGAAGGCGGGAATGTTTCGATCACTTCGATGGCCTGGTGTTTATATTCCATCATGCGCGACTGTGCATATTCGATGCCTCCCTTTTCTTTTGCAAACTCAATCAGGGCTGCTATGTTTTCGGGGGTAAATGCTCTTTTTTTCAAAATGTCCAGATACCCGGCTTTCTCGCGCTCCGGCGTCGAACCGAAGGCATACAGAAGCGGCAATGTAATCTTTCCTTCACGGATATCATTGCCGTTTGGTTTGCCGATATTATGATTGTCGAAATAATCGAATATATCGTCTTTGATCTGAAAACTGCATCCCAGCAGATAACCGAACTGTTTGCATCTGGTTTGCAGTTCGCCGTCGGCGCCTGCAGTAATGGCGCCTATTTCCGTACAGGCAGCCAGCAGGGCGGCAGTCTTTTTGGACAGCATCAGGAAATATTCTTTTTCTGACAGTACGATGTTGTCCGAATTTTCCAGTTGCTTGACTTCGCCTTCTGCCATTTCACGGCAGAGCATGGCAATAATCGTTACGATTTTGGTATCGCCTGTCTGAATAGCCCGAATCAGGGTGCTGGCCAGGATATAATCCCCTACCAGGACTGCAATCCGGTTATCATAGATCGCATTGATGGAAGGCGCTCCGCGACGCTGTTTGGTTTCATCAATCACATCATCGTGCATCAGCGATGCCGTATGAAGCAATTCGAGCACTACAGCCGATTCGACGGAAAGCGAAGTGGCCTGACCACATGCCTCGGCAGTAAGTAAAAGCAACAAAGGACGAATATGTTTGCCGTTTGAAAGATGTATCCTTTCAATTGCGGACTGAATCGTCTGTACGTCGCTGTCAAGCGCCAGCGCAAATTCCCTTTGAAACCGGTCAAACAATCCGGCAACAGGCTTTTCAATTTGTTGCTTATTTGTCATAAACTGCTTTTAAAACCATGCAAAAATAAGAAAAACTGTTGAGTATTGCAGATTTTTTGTATTTTTACGCTTAAAAACTATATAATAATTCTAATGAAACTGTTTTTGATTGACGCTTATGCCCTGATTTACCGCTCGTACTATGCTTTTATTAAGACGCCGCGGATCAATTCTAAAGGAATGAATACGTCGGCTATTTTCGGTTTTGTCAATTCGCTTGAAGACGTTTTGAAACGTGAAAATCCAACCCATATTGCCGTGGGATTCGATCCTCCGGGGCCTACTTTCCGCCATGAAGCCTTTGAAGCCTATAAGGCACAACGCGAAGAATCGCCGGAAGATATCCGCAAATCGGTTCCCTATATCCGTGAAATTATCGATGCCTACCGAATCCCTGTTCTCGAAGCGCCTCGTTACGAAGCCGACGATGTGATAGGAACCATTGCCGGACAGGCAGCAAAAGAAGGTTTTGAAGTTTATATGCTGACCCCCGATAAAGATTTCGGACAACTGGTGTCGGAGCGCATCTTTCAGTACCGTCCACGATTCGGAGGGGATTATGAAAAATTAGGCGTTCCGGAAGTGTTAGCTAAATATGATTTGACATCGGTCGGACAGATGACCGACTTGCTGGGATTGATGGGTGACAGCTCCGATAATATACCCGGTTGTCCGGGAGTCGGCGAAAAAACAGCACAGAAATTACTGAAAGAATACGAATCCATCGAGAATCTGATTCAACATACCGGACAGCTGAAAGGCAGCCTGAAAACCAAAATAGAAAAAAACAGCGAACAGATCCGTTTCTCCAAATTTCTGGCTACCATCGTGACGGATGCTCCCGTGCTGTTTGATGCATCCGCATGTGTCCGTCAGGAGCCGGACAGGACGAAACTGCTGGAAATCTATACCGAACTTGAATTCCGTACTTTTATAGCCAAATTAAGTGGAGGAGGCGAAGTGCGGAAAGCCGCTCAACAACAGACTCAACCCTCACTTTTCGACAATGATTCCGAAAAGACCCAACCGGTTCAACTTTCCTTTTTCGATAATGATACAGTTGACGCAAAACCGGTTCAACTTTCTCTTTTTGATAATCAGTTCGAAAAGGCAAAACCGTCTCCAACTTCTCTTTTCGACGACTGCTTTGGGGAAGCACAGCAGGAACCGGCGCTGGAGTCAAATTCGTTTTATGCCAATATCAATAATACGTCTCATTCCTACTATCTGGTAGATACGGATGAGAAAAGGAAGGAATTGGGCGCTATCTTACTTTCACACGAATCGTTCGCTTTTGATACCGAAACTGACGGGATCAATCCGTTGACAGCCCGCCTGGCAGGCATGTCGTTTGCCGTAAAAGAATTTGAAGCCTGGTATGTGCCTGTACCCGAATCCATCGACGAAGCCTTGCCGGTGCTGGCTTTTTTTACAGATGCGCTGCAAAACGAAAAATCCATGAAAATCGGACAAAACATCAAATTTGATATGCTGGTAATGCGTAAATATGGGATTCGTATGGCAGGTGTGCTGTTTGATACGATGGTTGCACATTACCTGCTGAATCCCGAACTAAGGCATGGGATGGATTATATGGCCGAGACATGTTTGCAATACAAACCCATACCGATTGAATCGTTAATTGGTGCCAAAGGAAAGAACCAGTTATCGATGCGTTCGGTTCCGGTTGAGAAAGTGTGCGAATATGCAGCAGAAGACGCCGATGTGACGCTGAGGCTGAAAAACTGCTTTGCCCCGAAATTAGTTGCAGAGAATCTGAATGCCTTGTTTACCGACATTGAGATGCCTTTGGTTTATGTGCTGGCTGAAATGGAATACACAGGCGTCACACTCGACCGCGAAGCATTGAAGCAAAGCTCTGAGGTACTGAACAAAAACATCTTGACCCTGGTCGATGAAATCTATCAATCGGCAGGTACGGAATTTAATGTCAATTCAGCCAAGCAGGTCGGCGAAATACTGTTCAACCGGCTGAAAATTGCCGATGAAAAGGCAAAAAAAACCAAGACAGGCAATTACAGTACAAACGAAGAAATACTGGAAAAACTGCGCAACAAACACCCGATCGTCGGCAAAATACTGGATTACAGAGGGCTGAAGAAATTGCTGAGTACGTATATTGACGCTTTGCCCGAATTAATCGACCCTTCGACCGGAAAGATTCATACCTCTTTCAATCAGACGGTGACTTCGACCGGTCGTTTAAGTTCCACCAACCCGAACCTGCAAAATATTCCGATTCGCGACGCCACCGGCCGCGAGATACGGAAGGCTTTTACTGCCGACAGTACAGATTGTGTGTTCTTCTCTGCCGACTATTCGCAAATCGAATTACGTATCATGGCTCATCTGAGCAATGATACAAACATGATTGAAGCATTTTGCAGCGGCGCCGACATCCATGCTGCAACAGCTGCCAAGATATATCGTGTTGCGCCGGCTGCTGTAACATCCGATATGCGTCGTAAGGCAAAGACAGCCAACTTCGGCATTATCTACGGTATTTCTGCTTTCGGACTGTCCGAACGGCTGAATATTTCGAGAGCAGAATCAAGGACGTTGATCGAAGGATATTTTATGTCCTATCCGCAAGTAAAAGAATATATGGATAGAAGTATTCTGACAGCCAGGGAAAAGGGTTATGTAGAAACGGTTTGCGGGCGAAAACGGTTATTGCCGGATATTAATTCGGGAAATTCGGTTGTCCGCGGCTATGCCGAACGGTTTGCCATCAATGCACCGATTCAGGGAAGCGCTGCCGATATCATCAAAATAGCTATGGGGCGGATTTTCAACCGGTTTGAAAAAGAGAAGCTCCGCAGTAAGATGATTTTACAGGTACACGACGAATTAAACTTCAATGTCTTCAAAGACGAACTCGAACAGGTCAGACAAATCGTCCTCGAAGAAATGGAAGGCGCCCTCAAACTGAAAGTCCCGTTGATAGCAGATTGTGGCGTAGGCGACAACTGGCTGGAAGCACATTAGGCATTTTTTCAGTACCTCTGAATAATATTTTGCGTTATATTGGTATGTTAATTGCAAAAATATGTATCTTTGAACTTGAAAACAATCGAAATAACAAATAAAAATGAAGACGAATTCAAAACAAAATATCAAACGCACATCGGTTAGTATACAATCTATCATGCGCAATGGCATATTAATTTCCGTAAATGGGAATGATTATTTTCTTTCTTACAATCGTGTACCATGGTTTCGTGAAGCCAAATTGTCAGACATATTTAATGTTTCCATGATGGGAGATGACGCCATACGATGGGAATCGCTTGATGTGGATTTGGAAATAGAAAGCCTGATACATCCGGAAAGATTTCCACTTGTTATGAAACGTTACATCAACGAAGTTTTATAATCCCCAAATTCTATTTTACATAAAATATTTCAACCATCTTATAACTAAATTAATGAGCCAATTACACATTATTAATCACCCGCTGATCCAGCATAAATTGACCATTTTGCGGGATAAAGAGACCGGATCCAAAAAATTTCGCGAGTTACTGAAAGAGATCTCCATGTTGATGGGGTACGAGTTGACAAAGGATCTGCCACTGACGGAAATTGAAATCGAAACGCCGATGATGAAAATGAAATCGAAAGTGATTCCCGGCAGGAAACTGGCGATTGTTCCCGTTCTGCGTGCCGGATTAGGCATGGTCGAAGGTTTACTGAATCTGTTGCCTGTGGCTAAAGTCGGTCATATAGGATTATACCGCGACCATGAGACATGCCAGCCGGTCTATTATTACTCCAAACTGCCTGACGATATCGACCAGCGGCTGGTCATTGTTGTAGACCCGATGCTGGCGACCGGGGGCAGCGCCTCCGACGCCATTGCCTTGCTGAAAAAAGAAGGCTGCCAGACGATTCGGCTGATGTGCCTGGTCGCTGCGCCCCGCGGAGTCGAAACCATTCAAACAAATCATCCGGACGTAGATATTTATATTGCCGCACTGGATGACGGGCTGAATGAACACGCCTATATCCTGCCCGGCTTGGGCGACGCGGGCGACCGCATTTTCGGCACCCGCTAATATTTCCGTATTCCTTGCATATCCCCGTTTCCCAACTAAACAGTCGCTCCGAGCGTTCCCTTTCGGACGATGGCTGTCTGTCTGTTGTTGCTCAAACCTTGTAGCTTATCTATGAGCGCATCTAAAAGCACGCCATACACCCCCACCCGCCGCCGCTCAATGGACGCAAAACGGAACCCGGCATCCAATAGATACTCGTATTTTCCACCGGCCTTGATTTTTACCTCATGTGTTTGGAAATAACGAAAATTTCATGTACTTTTGCCTGAAATAATTACATACTAACAAAAAATCATTCGATGAGAACCGCTAAAACGCCTTTATCTCTCCACCGTATTTTGGTGGCAGGAAGCAGTAATACCGATATGGTGGTAAGACTAAAAACACTTCCGCGTCCGGGTGAAACGGTTATTGGAGGCGCTTTCCTGATGAATGCAGGCGGGAAAGGCGCTAACCAGGCTGTCGCTACGGCGCGTTTAGGCGGCAATGTCGCCTTTATATGCAAAACAGGAAACGATATCTTTGGAAAGCAAGCCATTCAATTGTTTCAACAAGAAGGGATTGACACATCGTATATATTTACGGATGCAGAAAACCCGTCCGGTGTTGCGCTGATTACGGTCGACGAACATGCCGAGAATTGCATTGCGGTAGCTTCGGGGGCGAATGCCAACCTGAAGCCTGAAGATATTGCTTTGGTCGGCAAAGCCATCGAAGAAGCCGAATATGTGCTGATGCAATTGGAAATCCCGATGGATACGGTCGAATATATCGCTGAAATCGCATGCCGGCATAACAAAAAAGTCATCCTGAATCCCGCCCCTGCCCTATCCCTGTCCAAAGAGTTATTGCAACATCTCTATGCCATCACCCCGAATGAGACGGAAGCGGAAATCATTACAGGGATCACCATTTCCGACGGGCAGTCAGCCATAGAAGCCGCACAAGCGATCGCCAATCTGGGTGTGCCCAACGTGATTATTACATTAGGCGCCAAAGGCGTATTATTGTACACGGAATCCCAAGCCACTGTCATTCCGGCGCATAAAGTAGAGGCAGTTGATACGACTGCAGCCGGAGATGTCTTTAACGGCGCTTTTACTTTAGCTCTTTCGGAAGGAATGAGCTTGGACCAAGCTGTTCGTTTTGCCTGCAAGGCGGCAGCAATATCCGTCACACGGATCGGAGCGCAGGCTTCGGCGCCCTACCGTCAAGAAGTAGAACAGTTCGTTTAATAAATATTTATAAAGTCATGAAAAAAACAAAACTCATTATCGCTTTTTCGCTAATCCTGCTTATAGGATTATGCGCCTGTGAATCAACTTCTACTGCCGGACAAACGAAGATTGCATCGGAAATTACGCTATCCAAAGAGGTGTTGCTGGATAAAATCAAAGGAGGATGGGCAGGTCAAACCATCGGTTGTACGTATGGAGGCCCGACCGAATTCAAGTTCAACGGAACGATGATTCAGGATTATGTACAACTTGAATGGCCCGATGGAATAATCAAGTGGTATTACGAAAACGCTCCGGGATTATACGATGATGTGTACATGGACCTGACATTTGTCGATGTATTCGACCGTTTGGGATTGGATGCACCGGTGGATTCGTTTGCCATGGCATTTGCAAATGCCGGATATATGTTATGGCACGCCAACCAGGCAGCGCGGTATAATATCCTTCAGGGAATCATGCCACCTGCTTCCGGTCACTGGCTGAATAACCCTCATGCCGACGATCTGGATTATCAAATCGAAGCCGACTTTGCCGGTCTGATGGCGCCGGGCATGCCGAATACTGCTTCAGAGATTTCCGATAAAATCGGACATATCATGTGCTATGGTGACGGCTGGTATGGCGGCGTGTATGTAGGTGCGATGTATTCGCTTGCCTTTGTGTCGGATGATATTGAATTTATCGTTAGCGAAGCATTGAAAACGATTCCCGAACAAAGCCGTTTTTATCAGTGTATCCATGACGTCATCAAATGGCATAAACAATATCCGGACGACTGGAAACGCACATGGTTCGAATGTGAAAAGAAATGGAGCGAAGACATCGGTTGTCCGGATGGCGTATTTGTTCCGTTTAATATTGATGCGGTCATCAATAGCGCTTATATCGTAATCGGATTGTTGTATGGTGAAAAAGATTTTTACAAGACGATAGATATCGCTACCCGTTGCGGACAGGATTCGGACTGCAATCCTGCATCGGCAGGAGGTATATTAGGCGCCCTGTTGGGATATAGCCGGATTCCGGAATACTGGATGAAAAACCTGCGGGAAGTCGAAGACATGGATTTTGCCTATACAACGATTTCACTCAATAAAACGTATCAAATGGGGTTTAACCAGGCTTTACAGGTTATCGAACGAAATGCCGGGAAAGTCGATGAAAACGAAGTGACTATTGTCTACCAACACCCTGTTCCCGTACGTTACGAAAAATCTTTCGAGGGCTTATATCCGATCAAAAAGACCGGTATCAATAAACAAATTGCCGATGTGGGCGAATTTTCGTTCGAAGGTACCGGTATCGTGTTTAAAGGAAGTGTCAATGCACGGGATAGAGATTATGTTGCCGTTGCGGAGATGTATATTGATGGTCAATTAGTCGAAACAGCGAATCTACCGGCAAATTATACAACACGTCGCCATGAATTATTCTGGAAATACCAATTACCCAAAGGAAACCATGTTGTCACATTCAAATGGTTGAATCCTGTTCCCGATGTAACCATTCGCTTCGGTGAAGCATTGATTTACGCTGATGCTCCATTAATCATTACTCACCAATAAATCTTTCTGCCTTATGAAACACTTTATTCTTAGCTGTTTGAGCTTGCTTTTGTTGATTACATGTACCAGCCCAACCTCCCGCCCTTCCGAACCTTTTACGCCGGTATCGATTATCTTTGATACGGATTTGGGTCCGGATTACGACGATGTAGGCGCCCTGGCTATGCTCCATGCTTTAGCCGATAGCGGCCAAGTCAATCTGCTGGCAACGATTTCATCGAATAAAAACGAGCAGGTTATTCCCTGTATCGAAGTGATAAATACGTATTTCAACCGCCCTTCAATCCCTGTAGGAGCGCCGAAAAGCGAAGGAGGCGTCGACCTGACCACCTGGCATAAGGTGAAATGGACCGAAGTGTTACCGGACAAATATCCCCACCAGACTGCCAAAACATCGGATTCACCGGATGCCGTCAAGGTCTATCGCCGGGTTTTAAGCGCCCAACCGGATCATAGTGTGGTGATTTGCACCGTTGGTTTTTTCACCAATTTGAAAGACTTGTTGCTGTCCGGGGGAGACGAAATATCGCCACTGTCGGGAAAAGAACTCGTTTCGCAAAAAGTGAAACATTTGGTTTCCATGGCAGGCGCCTTTCCGGAAGGTCGTGAATTCAATGTGTATTGCGATGCGGCGGCTTCGATTGTCGTAGCCGAAAACTGGCCTGTTGATATTATCTTCAGCGGATTTGAAATTGGCAACATAGTGCTAACCGGTAAAAGATTAGCGCTGATGGACGTCCAAAACAGCCCGGTAAAGGAAGCCTACGAACTGTGTTTTGCCGAAGGCGACCCTAACGGACGAATGAGTTGGGATCAGACGGCCGTATTAGTTGCTGCCAAAGGCATTGAACCTTACTATGCATCCGAAAGAGGAATGATGCGTGTTGCCGATGATGGCAGCAACACCTGGACACCCGGTGAAAACGGCAATCATATCCGGTTAATTCAGGTTATGCCTCCCGAAGAAGTCGCTCATATCATTGAGAATTATATGATGCATCAACCAATCGTTCAATAGTTTTCGAAAATTAAACTTAATATTAAAAATCATGTTTACTGTTCATAATTATTTGCTCGCAGTTATTTTCTGCTTTGTGACCATGCTTTGTTGGGGTTCGTGGGGTAATACCCAAAAATTAGCCTCAAAGACATGGCGGTATGAATTCTTTTATTGGGATTATGTGATCGGTATCGTATTGTTTTCCATATTATCGGCTTTCACATTAGGAAGTACAGGGACAGAAGGACGCAGTTTTCTGACCGATTTGGCGCAGGCTGACCTGCAAAATTTGGGCAGCGCCTTTTTGGGAGGCATCATCTTTAATGCGGCCAATATCCTTTTGGCAGCAGCCATAGCCATTTGCGGATTGTCTGTGGCGTTTCCGGTCGGAATCGGCTTGGCGCTGGTATTAGGCGTATTAGTCAACTATTTCGGGGCGGCTAAAGGCGAGCCTTTGTATATTTTTACAGGCGTTGCATTGATTATCGTTGCGATTGTACTCAATGGAGTGGCTTATAATAAGGCATTGGCAGGCATGAAAAAAGTGTCTGGAAAAGGCATATTTATATCCATTGCCGCAGGCGTTATCATGGCGTTTTTCTACCGGTTTGTGGCTTCATCCATGGATTTGACTAATTTTGCCTCCCCTGCGACCGGAAAACTGACTCCCTATACGGCTGTGTTTATTTTCGCATTAGGAGTCTTTGCCAGCAACTTTATCTTCAATACAATCGCTATGAAGCGGCCTGTCGAAGGCGCTCCCGTTTCTATCAGCGGCTATTTTAAGGGTAAACCCTTGACGCATCTGGTAGGTATTTTGGGCGGAATCATCTGGTGTATAGGGCAATCATTCAGCATGATAGCATCCGAAAAAGCAGGTGCAGCCATCTCTTACGGATTAGGACAGGGCGCAACGTTGGTTTCGGCATTATGGGGCATTTTGATCTGGAAAGAGTTTAAAGGAGCCCCACCGGCTTCAAACCGGTTGAATCTGGGTATGTTTATCTTATTTTTGATCGGATTGGGATTCCTGATCTATGCCGGAACCTGAATCTTTAAAATGCGCTAAAAACATAAGAATTTGCGATTATAATCGCAAATTCTTATGTTTTTTAGTCAATCATTGCCTTTTCCTTAGATAATCTGCTCAATATTCCCCAGACTGCTGGCTAATTCTTCATCTGTCAGGGTATAGTTTGACAGATCGCCGGAGATATACTGGTCATATGCTGCCATATCAATCAATCCGTGGCCTGAGAGGTTAAACAGGATGGTTCGTTGCCGCCCTTCCTTTTTTGCCTGTTCTGCCTCTTGAATGGCTGCAGCAATGGCATGCGCCGATTCGGGAGCTGGGATGATGCCTTCCACACGGGAAAACAAGGTGGCTGCTTCAAAGGTATCCAATTGATCAATATCGACTGCTTCGACTAAACCGTCTTTCCGCAGCTGGCTGATAATAGCGCCGGCTCCGTGATAACGCAATCCTCCCGCATGAATATGGGCGGGCGCAAACGAATGACCCAGCGTAAACATGGGAATTAACGGCGTATAACCTGCTTCATCACCATGGTCGTATTGGAACTGACCGCGCGTAAGTTTCGGACACGAAGCCGGTTCGGCTGCCACTACCCGGATGTCTTTTCCGGCTACAAGCTTATGACGAAGGAACGGAAACGCAATCCCGGAAAAGTTGGAACCACCGCCGAAACAACCAATGACTACGTCGGGATATTCGCCTGCCTTTTCCATTTGTTTCTCGGCTTCCAATCCTATCACTGTCTGGTGCAGCATCACATGATTCAACACACTTCCTAATGTATATTTGCAATTGGGGGTCTGTATAGCCAACTCTATCGCTTCCGATATAGCCGTTCCGAGACTTCCCTGATAATTTGGGTTATCGGTCAGTATCTGCCGTCCTGCTTTTGTACTCATGCTGGGCGAAGCAATCACTACAGCGCCAAAAGTCTGCATGATCGAGCGCCGGTACGGTTTTTGGTTGTAACTGATCTTCACCATATAAACGGCTAATTCCAAACCAAATGCCTTGGCTGCATATGCCAGGGCTGCGCCCCATTGTCCGGCGCCGGTCTCGGTTGTAATATTGGTGATCCCTTCTTTCTTGCAGTAATAAGCCTGGGCGAGGGCGGAGTTTAATTTATGCGAACCGACCGGACTGACACTTTCATTCTTGAAATATATATGCGCCGGCGTATCCAATGCCTTTTCCAATCCGAAGGCGCGCACCAATGGCGTTGGACGCCATATTTTATAGAGTTCGCGTACCTCCTCCGGTATTTCGATCCAGGGATCGGTGGTGTTCATTTCCTGTTCAGCCAGATCTTTGGCAAACAAAGGATACCAATCTTCTACTTGAAGCGGTTGCTTCGTTCCGGGATTCAAAGGGGGAAGAGGCTTGTTTTTCATGTCTGCCGGGATATTGTACCATGCTGTCGGGATATCCTTTTCTTCCAGTAAAAATTTCTTCGTATTCATCATCTTATTATATATTCGTATATGATATGTATGTTTAAAATATTGAGTCAGGACGGTGCAAAAAAACAAATAATAATTGATTTATCCAAAGGGAATATAAAAAAATGTACTTTATCAGGGGAGATTCTTTCTTTTTTACTTATAAATTCTTACTTTTGTGCCGGTTATTAACAGGCAAAAAGAAAATGATGTCAACAACAATTAAAAAAATCGGAATATTAACTTCTGGAGGTGACGCCCCCGGAATGAATGCTGCCATTCGTGCAATTACGCGATCGGCAATTTTGAACGGAATGGCTGTAAAAGGCATTTATTGCGGTTTCAAAGGTCTTATAACGAATGACATAGAAACGTTTGAAACGCAACATGTCAGTAACATTATCCAACGAGGCGGAACGATTTTAAAAACAGCCCGAAGCGAGGAGTTTAAAACAGTAGAAGGTCGCAAACGGGCTTACGATACGTTATGCAGCCATGAGATTGATGCATTGATCGTGATCGGCGGCGATGGCAGTCTGACCGGTGCGCGCATATTAGCCCAGGAATATAATTTCCCGATCGTAGGGCTGCCAGGTACAATCGACAATGACTTGTATGGCACCGATATCACGATCGGATACGATACGGCATTAAACACCATCATGGAATGTGTGGACAAAATACGGGATACGGCCTCTTCGCACAACCGGCTGTTTTTCATCGAAATAATGGGACGGGAAGCCGGTTTTCTGGCTTTGAATGGAGCGATTGCTTCAGGCGCCGAAGCGGCAATCATACCCGAAATATCTATGGAAAAAGACCAGTTAGCAGAGATGATAGAACATGGTTTCAGGAAAACCAAAAACAGCAGTATCGTATTAGTGGCTGAAAGTGAAGTGACAGGAGGCGCACTGGGAGTAGCCGAAAGGGTCAAAAAAGAATACCCCCAATTCGACGTACGTGTTTCTATCCTGGGGCATTTGCAGCGGGGAGGTTCGCCAACAGCAGAAGACCGTATCCTGGCAACCCGTATGGGAGTTGCGGCGATAGATGCTCTGTTAGACGACCAGCGGAATGTGATGATTGGAATCCAGAACGAAGTGATCGTTCATGTTCCTTTCGCCAAAGCGATTAAAAATACCAAACCGATTGACAGGGAACTGTTGAATACACTCTGGATTGTTTCGAGGTAAGCGGGTTTGTCGCCCAACGCATCTTATGGGGGGAACGTACCAGTGTCATGTCAACGCTATTTTGCTGTCACTGCGAGCCTGCCTTTAGCCGCGAGCTTGCGTGGCGGAATCCAGAAAACACCGCCATGCTGGATTCTGCTTCGTTCCTCGCAGTTTTTCCTCCTACCGATGACCCGTTTTGCAGCATATTGATCTTTTGAGGTTTTTGAAATCCTTAACCTGACGGCTATAATGCTGGACAGTAATATTTCAGTAATATACTGAATAATATTTCAGTAATAAAAAAACCTTGACAACATTTATTTCTCCGCTATTTTTGCCCTCAAATTACGAACAGATTATTCATTATTAAATTAAAATTGTATGAAAAAGTTAAGTTTGACGGCTTTATGTAGCCTTGTTTTAGTCGCCACAGGCGTAAATGCACAGATTTCGATGGGCAGTTTGAGCATGCCCGCTCCCGGTTCTGAATCGAGCGGATCACCTATTGATAAAATCCAGTTCATCGTCCAGTATGAAATGGCATTTATTCAGGACACATCCAATCCTGATCAGGTTTCACAGGAAACAATGATATTAAAGGTTGGCGAAAGGTCGTCTATGTTTTACAGTTACACCAAGTTTGTTACGGATTCTTTGCTCAGGGAGCAAGCAGCACGCAGCGGTGGTATGATCATGAGGCAGGAACGTGGCGGCATGGGAGGTTCTTCAAATCAAGGTCAGGTAAATTACCAAATCTACAAGAACCATCCTGCAGGCAAGGTCACCACGCTGGATCGGGTCGGTCCTTCTCAGTTCAGAGTTGAGGAAACGAATGAGTGTCCCGAATGGGAAATAGCATCCGACACAACGACTATCCTCTCTTACCTGTGTTATAAAGCAACCTGCAGCTTTAAAGGTCGTGACTACACTGTTTGGTTCACCCCTGAAATCCCGCGCAGCGAGGGGCCATGGAAACTGTGCGGTCTGCCGGGGCTTATCCTTCAAGCAGAAGACAGTCAACAACATTTCGTTTTCGAATGTACCGGATTATTAAACCCACAGCCGGACGAAATGATATTGTATGGAGCAGATCATTACGAGCCTGTTTCGAGAAGGAATCTTAACAGGGCGTATGAAAGATTTGCCGCCGACCCAATCGGATACACGACTTCTTCTTCGCCTAATATTATGATCAGAACGACGGGAGCCGATGGTCAACCGCAGAATCCCCGGAATATTCCTTACAACCCAATAGAACTTGCAGAATAATGAAACGCAGTATATTTTTACAATTCCTGTTCATAGGGGCGATGATTTGTATAAGTATCATCCACGCCAATGCACAATATACGGTCCAGGGCACAATTGTTGAATCGGATACCGGCGTAGCAGTGGAATTTGCTACCGTACAACTTTTGGCAGGCAGCGCCAATACGTTTGTTGGTTACAGTATTACGGACATCAATGGTTCATTCAGCATCAGGGGCAACCGCACGGATTCGCTGAAAATAGTCGTCTCATCCATAGGGTTTGAAAAGTATGAACAGGCGGTCAGTCCGAATGATGTGTTGACTATCAAGTTAGAAGCAGACCCTTTCGTCCTTGAGGAAGTGGTGGTGCGCGCCGGCAGGGTATGGAGTCGAAGTGATACGGTTATTTATGATGTAGACAGATTTCGCACCTTGCAGGACAGGACGCTGAAGGATGTACTGCAAAAACTTCCAGGCATTGATGTGAACGAACAGGGAAGAATATCTTATCAGGGTAAGGATATCAGTAATTTTTACATAGAAGGCATGGACCCGGTCGGAGGACGATACAATCAAATCACCAACAACCTGCGCGCCGAAACGGTTCAGGCAGTACAGGTGATGGAAAATCACCAGCCGATCAAAATGCTGGAAGATATTGTAGCCTCGGAAGAGATCGCAATTAACCTGAGACTGAAAGCAGAATTTCAGGCAGTATGGATGTTCACCCTGGAAGGCGGCATAGGAATCAATCCCATCCTTTGGTATACATCGGACAACGCAATCCGGTTGAGCCGTACAAACCAGTCTATTACAACCTACAAAGGGAATAATACCGGTAACGACATCACGTTTGAACAAAGTGTTTTGGGCGCGCGCCGGAATAGCCTGTTTGAAGTTCCTCCGGCGCTTTCGTATCTTTCCATGCCCTCCATTATGGCTCCGTTGAAAAAAGAACGGCTATTATTCAATGACGTCCATTCTTTTTCGACAAACCGTATGAGCATGTTGAACGAAACAACCAAAATGCGCATCAGCGCAAACTATACGCATGACGAACGAAAACAGGAAAGAGGAAGCGAAACCATTTATTATCAACTGGAAGATACCGTCCAAATATCAGAGTTGAGCCATACAAAACTGTTTTCCGACGACGCCTCATTTAATATCCATATCGAAAATAATGCTGCCGACAGACTCCTGACGAACAACCTCAGCGCTTACGGGAAATGGAACAAGGGGGTATCGGATTTCACAGGTGATATGGCAGGTAATCCGACCACCAGTCAACGGCTGCTTTCATCTACTTTGGGCGCCAGCAACGACTTCCGAACATTATGGGGAAAAGAGAATAACAGGTTCGAAGTAAGGTCATTCCTGCGTTACGACCATCAACCGGAGGAAGTGAAGACCGACTTTATCAAGCAAAATACGCTGTTAAACCGGCTGTATACGGATAATTCTTTCAGTATCACACATCAAACTGCGTATTTTATTCCTCAGTTCAATGTCGGATTTACAGGCGATTTTAATAACCTGCACAATGGAATCACTCCTTACGCATCGCCTAATTTTCAATGGAACAAAGATAAATGGCAAACAAGTTTCGCGCTTCCGGTATTATGGACAAATTATTCCGGTACAGATTTTTCGCGATTATCTGTGAGACAATCAGCCAATCTCGCCTATAGAATGAATTATGCATGGCGTTTTACATTGTCTGCCAGATACAGGGAACAGTATGGAGACATTCTGAATTTCTCTCAGGAGCCGTATTTCTCGAATTACCGGAATATAGTCCAACTGCCCGACCAGCTGCCCGTACAAAAAGTTCAAAACTATTCGTTTTATGGCGAATACAAAAAAACGGCGAGGGAATTTTTCACCTCCCTGTCGTTGTCTTACATGCAAAGCCAGAACAGCCATATGTATGAACAGACAGCCGCCGACGGGTATATTTCCGCTATTCCATGGAAATTGTCGAATCAGGCAACCTCATGGAGAACTGCGGCGACTATTTCGAAAGGATTCTACGATATCCGGTTGAACACATCGCTTTCTGCGCAATTGAATCAAAGTAAGGGCGAACAGTTCAGTCAGGGCGAAAGACTTCCTTTTCAGTCGAACCGCATCAATCTGGAGCCAAAACTAAACTGGCTGTACTGGACAAACTTCATCTTCGACTATCAGGCAAACTTTAATCTGACAAGTTCGAAGATCGGCAACCGTGAATTAAACCCGCTTTGGAGCATTGTACAAAAACTGCAACTTTCGTATGTTTTGTCTGCCTTTGAGATGAACTTTTCGACCGAACATTATTACAACGAAGTAAACAATTCAACCCCGGTAAACAATTATTTTGTAGACCTTTCATTTCGGTTGAAATTGGATAAATGGCGTATTTCGCTTGATATGAACAATCTCTTAGATAAACGCCAGTATGGGTATACGGAATATTCGGAAATCCGGAGTTACAGTTCCTGGATTAATATCCGGGGCAGAGAATTTTTGTTGGGGGCGCAGTACAGGTTTTAATTGTTTATGGGATAGCTTCCGGTAGCGGCAACCTCTAATCCGGTTTCAATCTCCTCAATAACAATGGCTTTCATCACATAATAATCAGGTATTTCCGAAAAACTCTTTGTCGTGGTGGTATGGATTCTTCGATCATCTTCATAGCGATCTATCCCCACGACATAGGGTGTTCCGGATGCTCTCGAACTCGACGAACTTTCAAGATTCACACTTTTAACAAAATTCTCTTCCCGGTCATAAATGATAAAACACCAATGATAATACAAATCGCCCGATAAATCAAAGGATTCCTCAACGAAAATCTGAAAATCTTTATGGGCAAATATATCAATGATAAATTCTGACATTTCATTCATTGCTGCATCATCGCTGTTTTGTTTGATTGCTCTCAGTTTTTGTTTGAACTCTTCCACATTATTTAAGTTTCCTGATCTGTATTTATTCAAAATCAAATAGCTAACAACAGCAAACTGTTGACCGTCTATCTCATGGCAGAGGCTAAAAAATCGCTCCGCATTCCTGTAATCTTCTTTTTCATAATAAATGCGCGCCAATGCATAATTTGTATTAAAATCCCTGTCATTGTGTTTAAGCGCTTCCATATAATAATTGATCGCCTTATCCATGTTCTTTTTACGCACATTTATTTCTCCCAGATAGTAATATAACATATAATTTGTCCGGTCGATTTCAATACATCGCAAAAATGCTTTCTCCGCTTCATCCCATTGACCGGTAATCAAATATAATTCTCCCAAATAACCATGGCTTTGTAAAAAGTTGTCATTTAATTCGATTGATTTCTTAAAACAGATTTCAGTTTCCGCATCATTTCCAAGCATATAATGACAATACCCAAGGTTATAAAACAACATATAATCACCCTGATCTGCGATGGATTCCAATAAAAGAATTGCCTCATGATAATTATTTTCAGCAATATAATTCACTGCTTTTACATACTGTGTGCTGTAATCAGTTTGAGCAAAGGAATTCAGGAAAAGAAGACCCAGTATACATACTGTAAATAATTTGTTTTTCATCATTGTTTTATTTTTTTAATGTTTGATAATTTATAATTCAAATGCATCCGCTTCGAGCATGGCGCAAAGGGTATGGTAGATGGGCTGGTGGAGTTCCTGTACGCGGTAGACTTCCTGAGCGGGGACACGGATGGTGACGTCGCAGATTTCGCTTAACAGGCTCTCTCTTTCACCGGTGAACCCTATCGTCCGAATCCCCAGCGCTTTGGCTACTTTGCAGGCATTGACTGCATTGCTGGAATTGCCGGTGGTAGAAAGTCCGATAAGGGCGTCGCCCGGCTTGCCGTAACCCATAACCAACTGCGCGAAAACCATTTCGGCTGCCACATCGTTGATAAAGGCGGTCGAGACAGATGTCTGGCTGACTAATGAGATAGCCGGAATCGCCTGTTGCAGGTTGTCCGACAGATACGCGGCATCGTCGGGGAAGGCGGATTGGAGTAGAAGACGCTGTTCCGCGCTTAAGGGACGTTGCCGTTTAAATCCTTTCATTAATTCGCCGACAATATGCTCGGCGTCGGCGGCGCTTCCTCCATTGCCGCATACCATAATCAATCCCCCGGTACGGTAGCAGTCGCTCAGCAGCTGAAAGGCTGTCACGATGCTTTCTTCACAAACCTTCAGGGAAGGGTAGTTAGAGAAAAGTATGTTTAATTCGTTCATTTTTATTTATATATGTTTGGGGGAATTATTGCGTTATTTTTTCTCTGTGTGTCTCTGTGCTGAAGACTTACGCATTGACCGCCAACGCCGCATAATCCCCGATACTCTCCCCCAGTCCCGCTGGAACGATCCGGCAAACCCTGTGCGAATGACTGACACACTCCCGCACAATCACTTTCCGCATCTCCGGTTCGATCAACGCCTGCGCTCTCCCATAGATGCTCCCCAGCACAATAACCTCCGGATTCAGGACATCAATCAATACTGACAATGCCTGTCCCAGATAGTTGGCACAAATCCGGTATACTTCAATTGCTGCCTCATCCCCCGCAAAAGCAGCCTCCGCCACCGACTTTGCCGTGATGTCGTGCAGTTGCTCAAAACCCTCACAAAACGTTACCTTTTCGCCCATCTGCAGTTTCTCAAGCACCATGGTTTGAGCCAGCTGAGCAATTCCGCCTCCACTGCAAAACCCTTCGAACGAGCCTGCTTTTCCGTATCCGACAGGTCCGGTACGTTCCAGCCGGATATGTCCGACTTCGCCTGCCATATCGTTCGTCCCCGCATAAAGCCGTCCGTTGAGGATTAAACCCGAACCCATGCCGGTACCAAACGTCAGGAAAATAACGTTTTCATACCCGCGTCCGGCGCCATATTTCCATTCCGCCAAAGCGCACGCATTCGCATCGTTCTGAACAGCTGTTTTCACGCCATAGCGCTTTTCAATCAGCTCCACAATGGGGATATTGTCCCATCCGGGCAGGTTTGGAGGCGACATGATCAACCCTCTCTTACTGTCCAAAGGTCCCCCGCAACTGATTCCGATGCCCGCCAAATCCTTAGGAGCAAGACCGGTTTGCGTCAATGCTGCATCAATATGGATATAAATGTTTTGAAGGGTATGATTAAACCCTTTGGCTGTTTCGGTCGGGAAAACACTTTTGCCGGTGATGTTGATTTGACCGTCCTGCGTGATGCTTCCGCAGATAACGGCACATTTTGTGCCGCCTATATCAATGCCAAGAATGTGCTGTACTGTCATCTTATTTCCCGCTTACAGGTTTGATCAGCACAATCATATACAGCCAGGTAACAGCCAGAATCGCTATTGCCGCCCATTGCGTTCCGAAAGCATCGGAAACGACGCCCAACAGTGTAGCAAACACACCACCCGAAACCCCAACGATCAACAGGGATGATATTTCGTTTGCTTTGGGGGGTAAATGCTTCAATGCCAAAGAAAAAATAATGGCAAAAAGATTGGCATATCCCAAGGCAAAGATAACGGTAGAAGCCAGGATACTCTCCTGCGACGAACCGATAAGGAGAGTTACAAGTCCTGCCAGCGCAAAAAATGCACTCACTGTATAAAATTTCTTTTCCGGTACCTTCATCAACAGGATACCTCCCAGAAAAGCGCCTAATGCCTTGACGATAAAATAAAAATAGCTTTTCAGCTGGTCGGCTTGCGAAATGTCCGTTATAGAAGGGCATTTTTCTATCAGGTACTTGGGCAAAGTGGCATTCATCCCTACATCGACGCCTACCAGGACTAAAATCCCGATGAAAAACATCAGTATCTTTTTATCTTTCAAAAGGGCGAAGGTGGCGGCAAAAGATACCTGTGCGTTTTTTTCACTTTCCTGGATAGGGGTAAACCACAGCCACAAACAAGCCAGCAAGGTTATCAGTCCAAAGACCGGGAAGACATAAATCCATCCAAACGTCGAACCGGCAAACCAGGCGGCAATATTCGGTCCCAACCACGATGCAAGCGATTTCACAAACTGACCCAGCGTAAGCGTTCCGGTTTGCTTTTCTTTGCTCACAACGTTGGTAACCAATGGATTCAATGCGACCTGAATAATTGTATTTCCGATTCCTATAAAGATAAACGCAACGATAATCATTCCAAAGTTATATACAAAAAACGGGATGATCAACCCTGTCAGTGTAACCAGGAAACTGATGATAACAGCGTTTTTTCGTCCCCAACGATTCATCAGGAAGCCTGTCGGGATAGATAAAACGAGGAACCAGAGGAAACATGAAAGCGATAGCAGGTTAGCCATCGTATCGTTCAGACTGAAATCGACCTTGACATAATTAATGGCAGTCCCGATCAGATCAACAACCCCCATGATGAAAAAACCGAACATCACAGGCAATACTTTGAACAGTGAATTATTCTTATTCTGCATAATCAATGATTTTTTTGCAATTATTCTTCCAATAAATTTACTTCCCTGATATTTCCTGTCTGTGTATTCAGCCGCAACGTCTTAATTTCAAATGCTTTGATCTTTCCAGTCCATTCGAAATACGCCGATGGAAAGCGAAGTGTAAAAGCCGTTTCTTTGCCAAAAGTCTCTACTAAACGAATAATTCCGTCGTTTTGGTCTTCGGATAACTTGATGGCAGAGACGATTACGTTCGATGCATCAATTGACAGGAACGAGCCGGATTTGCTTGCTGTTCCCCTGTGGATACCCTGATAGATGGCGACAGGCGGCGCAATAAACTCTTCGGCGATACGCGGTGCGTTGATGTCCTGCCAATTGCCATTGTGTGGCGTCAGCAACAGGCGGAATGTCTGGATACCCTGATCCTGCCAGTAGCATTTGCCTTCCGGATCCATTGCGGATAGTTGGCCTGGACCATGATGCGCATACGGCGCCGATCGTGAAACCGTGATACGCATATCGCTGTCATGTATACTGTAACCGTATTTTGCGTCATTGAAGACGGTCAATCCACAGGTGTTGGAGCCGCGCTGTCCGGTGACATCAATCCAGCGTTGTCCGGGATCTTCATCGCCATTGGTTTCCCTGACGATGAATCCGTAAGGCGCTTCGTAGGTGGCTTTGGGCATATCCACATCTACAGGGAATGAAAATTTGATCATTTTTAGTTTTTCGTGCCAGTTGAGCGTCACACGCGCTTCTATATGCCGCGACCCGGCGGTCAGCATCCAGTCGATCGTCAGATCGGAATCGCCGTAGGTGTTACGCACCCGAATGACTGCACGCAACGGGCCATTTTCAATCATTTTGAATGTCGCATTGCCGAACGACCCGATCTCGCCTTTTGTTGTGTACCGGTACGATCCAGTGGTGTTTTTGAGGAAGTCGCGAACTTCGTGACTCCAGGTATCGCTCGGATCATCAATAACAACACCTTTACAGCCCGTCGCTCCGCCTTTGAACACTTCCCTGCCCGCTTCCTTATCGAAGATGCCGATTTGACCGTCTGCAGAAAAAGAGATACGGTAAAATTCATTTTCCAACCGGTTGTTTTCGGCGCTTACTTTCGATTCGGGTACGCTGTCTCCTCTGCGGATGCGTATTTGACGATAACCCATAGCAGGGATCTTCGTATTAAACAGATAGCGCCGGCGTCCGGTGACGGATTGCGCCTGAATAATCTGGGCAGGCAGTGTCTGTCCGCTATCGTCCGTCACCAATGGATTCGGTTTATTGTTCAAATCCCATTCTACATTCGTTTTGATTTCCCAAGCATGGGGATTAAACACAACCAGGTATTCCGATTCCGGATCTTCCGAAGGAATCTGCCATTCCAACTTTTGAATAGCCATCGTGATAGCGGTATTTGCGATATGGAGGGCATAATTGTGTCCTTCACGGGCGTCTTGCGAATGTTGAAACACCGAAGTGCCTGCCAGACTGTCATGGAATTGCAGCAGAAGTACCTGTTTCCATGCTTCCGTAAATTTTTCTTTCGGATAATTCGCATTCCAGACCATTGAGCCGACTGCAGTAATTTTTTCAGCTGTGACTAATGCGGCTTCCGAAAGCCGGTTGTTTTTCTTGAGTTCGACGTCAGCGCTGTAACAGCCGACAGCGTGATGTTGAAGGTCGTCCTTCACAACAGGCAGATTCAGATTTTTGGAGCGGACATCTTCAAAATAACGGTCTATCGTACTGTATTTAATTACGGGAGCGTCTTTTTCGGCTTTAAATTCGTCGATGGACCGGATATTTTCTCTGGTTGGTCCGCCGCCATGATCGCCTACGCCGAAAAATGCCATAAAATCTGTCATGGGCTGGCTTGGGGCAAGTTTCAGGATATGTTCAAATCGACGGTTCAATGTACGGTCGGCATTATAACTTTCCTGGATGCGATACGTTAATACGCGCGATCCATCGGGCGATTCCCACCAGAACAAGTCGGCAGGGATTGTTTTTTCGTTCAGGTCAGGACGCATAAAAACATAGTTTTCCATCCCCTGCAGACGGATGATTTGTGGCAACGTGCCGGGATGTCCGAATGAGTCGGCGTTGAAAGCCACTTTTGCCCGCAGTCCGAGCAACTGTTCCAGTGAGCGTTGTCCATACAGACCCTGCCGCACCAATGCTTCGCCCGAGGGGCAGTTCACATCGGGTTCAACCCACCAGCCGCCTACTACGTTCCAGCGGCCCTCTTTGATGCGTTGTTTGATTTCCTCTAACATCGCCGGATCATTTTCGGCTACCCATTGATAAAATTGCGCCGAACTCGACACGAAAACCAAGTCCGGCGACTCATTCATCCGGTCAAGCGCCGAACGAAATGTGCTGTGAACCACCGACACACCTTCTTTCCATGGCCACAGCCATACCGGATCAATATGACCGTGCCCGATCATATAAAATGTGTACTTCTTTGCATCTTTTGGCCAATCCTGTTGGGGAGATGCTTTTGCCATGATGGAAGTCAATGGCGTCAGCGTAACAGTGGCAGCGCCTGCCATTGTTCGCCTGATAAAATTCCTGCGGGTAATCAGTTCATGTTTTTTCATCGGATACTCATTCATTTTAAGCGTCTAAAAGTAGAAATAATATTTCAAATCACCAAATTTATTCATATTTGAGTGATTTAAACTATCTTTGCCGCATGATTATCGCACAACAAAAAATGAAAAAAAATATTTTAATCACCGGAGTTAACGGACAATTAGGCTGTTCGTTACGGATAATTCAACCCGCGTTTGCCAACTGTGCATTTTATTTTACGGATATCGACACATTGGATATTTGTGATAAAAGCCTGTTGGTTGAATTTGTTCAATCCAACCAAATTCATTTTATCTTAAACTGTGCAGCTTATACGGCTGTCGACAAAGCGGAAGACGATATCGAAAACTGTATGCGTATCAACCGCGACGCCATCCGGAATATCGGGGAAATAGCGCAGGAGGGAGGTATCAAAGTCATCCACATCTCGACCGATTATGTGTTCGACGGCACACAGACACGCCCTTACCACGAAGACGATCCAACCCATCCGGTATCCGTCTACGGGCGAAGCAAATTGGAAGGAGAAATGGCTTTACGGCATGTTTGTCCTGACGCTGTTATTCTCCGCACGGCATGGTTGTATTCCGAATATGGCGCAAACTTCGTCAAGACAATGCTTCGCCTGGGTAAAGAACGGAAGGAGATCAAAGTGGTTTGCGACCAGACAGGATCGCCTACCTACGCAGGAGATTTGGCTATCGCCATGATGTCGGTTGTCGAACATCAGCCGTTTATGCCGGGTATCTATCATTTTACGGGCGAAGGCGTATGCAGCTGGTATGATTTCGCTGCCACAATCATGCAATTAGCCGGACTTGACTGTCAGGTTCATCCAATTCAAACACATGAATATCCCACCCGTGCCATTCGACCGGCTTTCAGCGTATTAGATAAAGAAAAAATAAAAGCGACCTTTCATCTTTCTATTCCTCCATGGAAGGAGAGTCTGGAGAAATGCCTTAGGGTACTTATTCAGGACTGATAAGATTTTTTTAAATATTTGGCTGTTTTTTTAAAATTTTAATGAATTTTTTATTTTTTTTTATACATTTGCGGCCTAAAAAATAACAAAAAAGGGATGCAAAGGTTTTGGAATGTTGAAAAATATTGCATAAAAAATACTGTTAAAAATTTGGCAGTGTCGAATATTATTTTAAACACACACACACACACACACACACACACACACACACACACACACACACACACACAATACATTCTTTATATATAATATTTATATTATATATAAATA
>Ga0099364_10002917_pt1 | contig 27015 bp, 26 predicted proteins | sample TergutTh196P3_FD_73070 | JGI IMG/M metagenome (GOLD analysis project Ga0099364, IMG submission 73070) | Microcerotermes parvus P3 segment gut microbial communities from Pointe-Noire, Republic of the Congo - Th196 P3 | ecosystem: Host-associated > Arthropoda: Insects > Digestive system > Gut ... | reverse complement strand
AAAAGAATAGCGTCCATACTAAGTACGGGAGATACAATAGTTGTCAACGCACAAAACTATGACGACATGCATAAAATTGTTATAAATGAGGGGATTGAGATATTTTTACGAAATGATTCGATATATATTAACGGACAGCCTGATTCCTTGTGTATCATTTCACAACCGTATTATTACATGCTTGGTGATAACAGGGAAAACTCTCACGACAGCCGGATGTACGGTTATGTACCCTATACCTCCTTCGTAGGGCGTATGAACTTTGTCATTTTTTCATTGAATTCAGACAAGGATTTCATTCACGCCATTCGTTGGTGCAGGTTTTTCAAAAAAATAAAGTAATTTAACGAAAATTCTTCTGCTGCGCTGGCAAAATCCGTCATTGGTAGAGTCCGATGAAAGAATCAAACAGGAGTAAATGACGGTACACGCTCCCGTCATTAGACGTTCAATTGCAAAATAAAGAGTACCGGCAAATCACTGTTTCGGGCTCGTTTAGGGAATTTTTTTGTGATATCTTTGCCTGATTTTAAGAAGCAATAAGTATCATTGTAAATATCCATGGGTTGAAGATCCATGACATGACCCGTTTTATAAAAGTCATCCTCAAATCCGTCAGCAAGCATGTAAGCCGTTTGTTTCATGTCGTCATAACAGAAAGTGAAACCATTATTATAGCAAGAAGAGAGATAATGCCGTTTCCCTTTTCTTACCGGGTAAATACAGGCCATGCCATATTGCGCATCCTTATACAATAAGGGAATCTTCTTTTGCCTTACGATATTAAGCGTATCTTCGAGTAAAATAGATGCATCGGAGATCGACGAATAGGCATAAACGCCCTGTTCGTCGACTAAAAGTTCTTCAACGTAGAAACTGTTAAAAATCTTTTTCTTCCCGCTGCTTGCCATGCGCAACGTCTGGCTACTAATTTCATTCATGTTCATATCTAACTGATACAGATTGTGTTCAATCAGATAAGAATCGGAGTTATCTTTGTTTTTTACAAGCGTTTCGGCGGTAGCCCATAAATATCCGTTATGAAAAACCAACGCGGTGATTTTATGCCATGGCTTATCAATCCGAATACTTGAAATCAGGTTGCCGGAATAGTCGAATGTACACATGTTACGCTCATTATCAATAACTAACGCATGGTGATTGATCGTATCCAACACATATTCAACTATCATTTTACCGTTTTCTCCGCTTATATCCCTTGCCAATTGGTTGATAAATTTCCCTTTCATATCGAAGTGAAGCAGGCGATTGTCACTGAGCATGAACAGGTTGTTCCCGTCTCTGCGAACATGTTTCACATTACGGACAGCACCCGAATCAGGAATTTCGAGCGGGACTGGCTGCACTTTTTCAGTAATATCGGATAACTTTCCGGTTATTTTTATCTTCAAAACATCGTTCTGATATATATTCACGACCTGATAAGCCTGGTATCCATATACCAGCAGCACGATCATCAACAGTAGTAGGCATCCTTTTTTCATACAAAAATAATGATTAATGATTAATGATTAATGATTTATGGGTAAATTTTCATTATTGCTTGGGTGTGAATAAAATAACATGACTGTTTCATACGAAAAAAATTAAACAACATCGGGTACTGCGTGCAAAAATACAAAAAATTCCAATCCTTCCACATTCAAACCATAAATATTTTGTTATTTTCTCCATTGTATGATAATTTTCACTATTTTTGCAAAAAAAATACTATGAAACTGCAATTACCTTTTTTCCCTGAAGGGACAAAACTGATAAATGAGACCCTTGGATTCCGCGAACTGGATGGAATGGTTTATTATTATCACAACGGTACGCTTATCTTCAGTCATTCCGCGAATGACCCGGACAGTTCTCGATTTATTTTGGCGAATCTGATAGTGAATAAGTTATGCAAAGTGCATGAATTAAGTAAAGCGACCCAGACAAGTTATACATTCATTAAATATTATGCGAAGGCGCTTCAGGAACGGGGAGCGGCTTATTTTTTTAGACCCAAGACACGTGTGGGTCATTGCCCCACGATGACGCAGGAAAAAATGGCGCTCATTCAGCAAGACCTTGTTGAAGGACTAAGCGTCTACCGTACAGCGCGCAATCATAATATCAGCGAATCGGTAATTAACTATCATATCAGGAATGGAAATCTGAAAAAGAAGAAAAGTCTCAAAACAACTATTTCCTGAGGCTTTTCTTCTTTGGAAGTTTATTTGCGGGAACGCCTTCGAATGTGATTTTCACAGGGTTAATAAAACCGTTTTCGTCGAAAGTCATCTTATCGATGCAGGTAACACGGTGAATGGCGCTTGTTTCGCCGAGGGGTCGGCGGTGGTAGACGATATAATAATCATCACTTCCTTCCGGATGCATAATAGAGTTGTGGCCGGCACTGGTCGCTACATCAGCGTCTTGTTGCAGGATTTTGTCTATCCGGTTGAAAGGGCCTAACGGCGAATCGGCTATGGCATACGCGACGGAATAGTTGGGACTTCCCCACCCTCCTTCGCTCCACATGAAATAGTAACGTCCGTTTTTCCTGAACATAAAAGGGCCTTCTACATAACTTTCGGGTGTTATTTCCTTGTATATCGTACCGTCATCAAATGGCAGGAGGCCTGTAAGGTCATCGTTCAAACGCACTACATTGCAATGCCTCCAGCCTCCGTAATACATGTAATGCGTACCATCTTCGTCGCGAAAAACAAACTGGTCGATAGGCTGGGCGCTATTCACGATTTCATTGATCAATGGTTTACCAAGCGCATCTTTATATGGGCCTTCCGGCTTGTCGCTGATGGCTACGCCTATGCCGCCGATTTCGCCTTCATGTACATCGTTTGCCGAAAAGAAGAAATAATATTTGTTATCTTTTCGGATAACAGACGGCGCCCACATCGCTTTTTTCGCCCACTTTACTTCTGACGTATCTAAAATGGCATGGTACTTTGTCCATGTTATCAGGTCTTTAGATGTGAAACAATCAAAGAAAACCTGATTCTCATATCGGTCGCTCCATGTCGGATATATCCAATAGGCGTCGTCGTAGATGATACCTTCCGGATCGGCGTACCAACCCTCGAAAATGGGATTGCCGCTGGTAACTGTGACGGCAGGGCCTGAGCATTGTTGAAATAATCCCGCAACAATAAATAAATAAAATAAAAACAATCGATTCATGGCATATTTTTTTTACTGATTCATAATAATAGCGCTATCAATCCGGAAAAATCGTCAATGACAAGGGAATGTTCGGTAGGCTCGTCTTCGCTATTCCATCCTTTGACTTTCAGCCATATCGATGGGCATCCGAGATTTTTTGCAGGCCGAATGTCGTTTTTATACGAATCGCCTATGACGACAATTTCTTCCGGTTTGCATCCTGTTTTTCCGATTGCTATCCTGAATATTTCAGGATCGGGTTTACGAAAACCTACTTCTGCCGATTCGATAACCGCCCGAAAGTAATGTGTCAAATCAAATTCATGAAGGACGGTTCGCAGGTTGCCGTAAAAATTGGAGACGAGGTACATCGGATAACGTTCTTTTAACCGCTCCAGCACCTCCGATGCACGACGTATGCACCGGCGTGCATTTTCATAACAGGTTTCCGTTACCTGATTGAGAAAACCCGGACTTTCAATCCCTAATTCTTCAAGCTGAAGTTTCACTTTTATTTCGAGCGTTTCCTTGAATGTATGATGCGGAAGGATCAACGATTGACTTCCTAATTTCTGTTCGATTTTTTCATAAACTTTACGGAATCTATCGCGTGACAACTCCTTATCGTAGAGGTGATAGGTATCCCATAGCGTTTCTCCCCAATGAACGCCGTTCGTATCAATCGTTCCCCCGTAGTCGAACAGTAAACTTTTTACAGATAGCTTCATACGTAAATAACATATAGATTAACAATCCATTCATAACCGTCAGCTCAAACAGGAAATAGGCCCACGGAATACCGGCAAAAATACTTATAAACAGCGCTATCGTCCGTGTATTGAACGATAAGATATTTGTATATTTCATCATCGGTTTGCTTGCTTTCCGAAATGCCTCCCTAAATTCTGCGTCTCCAAAAACACCTTCCGCGGATTGATCGGCCAGCGCTTTTCGGAAGGCCTGTAGTCGAGGCGTCCAACGTTCCTGATCTTTCGTATAGGGTATATAGAATACCATAAACAATTTTTCGAAGAAATTCTTTTTCCACGTGAGATGTTGGAAAAGGTTTTCGAGTTCAGCTACCTCTTCCAACTCGCTTCTTTGTTTGACGAATAACAGATGGAAGTTTCGCAGATAATCGGCCATGGCAGCCTGTTTGCTGTGAAAATAGCCGGAAACCACAGCCAGCGCCCAGATATAGAAACCCCATTCGGGCATAAGCCTAAAACTGAGGGCAAAATAGATAACTATAAACCAACAAGAGCTTGATAAACCGTCTAAGAGTCGTCCCAAACGGGAATAGTTACCGGTCATCCGCGCAAGTTGTCCGTCGGCGCTGTCATACGAGTTAGCCCAAACAAGAAGCGCCATACCCACGATATTCAAGTATAAGTCTGAATAGTAAAAAAGTATACCTGCCAGAACGCCAATGAAAATGGATAAAATGGAAACAATATTAGGCGTCACCTTTATTTTTCTAAAAAACAAAGCCCAACAATATCCGATAGGACGATAGAAGACGAGGTCGATCCATTCTTCCGTATCCCGTGATTTAAGTGTATCCTGTAATGTCATTTTTTTATTTTTTTTAAATTAAAGACCGTAAGAAATTCCTAATTAACATAGCTCTCTAATAATCGCTTCCCCTATGTGCGGGATGGCTTCATTCCGGCATGGGGCAAACGACGGCCAGTCGTTGAAGTCGATGATATGAATCGTGCCGTCGGGCGAGACGATACAATCACCGCCGTATATGATCAGGTTGAGTACTTCGGCCGACTGATGGCATATTGAACGCAGTTTTTCGTAGTCAAATGGGATTTCTTTCACTTTTCCGTTGATTTTTTCCCATCCAAATTTGCTGTGTCTTTTTTCGTAGGGGTAGAACCAGAAAAAAAACGAGGAATCTTCTATGCCGTAAAATTTTATCAGATCTCCTTCTAAGTGCGTATTAATGACCACTTTATTGATTCCGCGCAAGGCATACTCCGATAATAAATACTGTACTTCCTCGGGATTGCGGGCGTATGTGACGTCTTCGCGATGAAGGGCATGATAGTCGCTCCGTTTAATCCAGCAAGATGAAAAGCCGCGTTGTTCTAATAATGGTTTTACCTGTTCGTTTGTATGAACGATCACACTGTCGGGACACGGGATGTTTCGCCCTAACAGTAGCCGTGTCATGTTTTCCCGACCGCAGTTTTCGATTCCGGATGCGGGGTTCACGCATCGACATCCTTCCTGCTCCCATTGTTGTATGCGTTGAATAGCGTCCGGCTCACGCATCATCGAAAATACACGTTGCGGATTTTCGGATAACGAGAACAAATCCCGCTCGTCCCGAATCGTTACCGGATAGCCTTGCTCACCAATATAGTCGGCTACACCATTGAATATGGCGGCGTCATTGCCGATATGGTTTGGCGAAAAGACGGAAGACCTCCGGATGCCTGTAATTGTTGGTTTTGTCATAAAGCTGCGAATATTACTTCACTTCGTAAAGCGACACATTGTTTAATTTTTAACACTAAGGTACATTCTCAATTCCTAATTCCTAATTAATTCAGAAACCATTCCGCTTTTTGGATGTCGTCGGGATGGTCAACATCAATAATTTTCGCAAATGGCCATGCCTTTAAAATAAAACCTTCTCTCAAAAGATGACGCTGAAAATTGCGCATTCTGGACATACCGGCTTCAACGGCAGCTCTTAGTACCGGTATACTACTGCTGTTAAGGCAATAGACGCCGCCGGAAACATAACGGGTGTTTGAAACGTTTTCGTCATGAAAACCCCGTATGGTCATATTTTCATCTGTTTCGACATAAAGCGGCTTTTCGTCGTCAATATATCCGGTTACGGCAAAAAGGCCATCGGCAGCACTTGGATGGAAGTCTCCGGTAAAAGCGCAATGATGGAAGGCGTCAATGTAGGCCGAAAATTCATCTTCCCGAAAAACAGCATCGACTGTTGTCAGGCAAAACCATTCATTCCCAAGCTTATGCGATAGCTCATAGAAACTATGCATTGAACTGGGGGTGCTTTTACGTACGACATCCAATGGGACAGAATAAGTAGTATTACGAACATGCTCATAGACTTCGTCCATTTCTTCATTAATAATGATACTTACCGATGAAGCATTATTGGCCGCAAACAGACGGATAAGCCGGTCAAGCATCGGTTCGCCATTCAGGCAAACTAAAGGCTTGGGCGTAACGACCCCTTCGTTAGCCAACCGTGACCCCTCTCCCGCTGCTATGATTGCATATTTCATGCTTACATTTAATTTAAAGGCGGCAAAAATACGGATTTTCTTTGATTTTATCAAAAATAATTAGTTTCTTTGCCGCTTTATTATGTAAATTCAATGAAGAGCATCAAACATTCGTTGGTTGGGAAAGGCTATATGTTGCCTTTCGTATTGATTACTTTTTTCTTCTTTCTCTGGGGATTCGCCCGTGCTATATTGGATGTTTTGAATCCGTTTTTTCAGCAAACTTTTCAGATAAACAAGACGCAAGCGTCTTTGATACAGTTTGTTACCTTCACGGCATATTTCCTGATGGCTGTTCCCGCCGGTATCCTGATTCGCAAGAGGGGAACCCGTCGTGGCGTTGTCACCGGCCTTATCCTGTTTGGAGGGGCGGCCTTATCGTTTGCGTTAAGTCATTTTTTCGGCGGAAACATTTTCTGGTTCTACCTGTTTTTATTGTTCGTGATAGGTTGCGGATTGGCTTGCCTCGAAGTGGCGGCAAATCCGTATGTCACGTTGCTTGGCGAGCCTGAAACGGCGGCAAGTCGCATCAACCGTGCACAATCGTTCAACGGAATGGGATGCATCTTCGGCGCATTGCTGGGCGGAGCTTATTGTTTTTCGGTCGAACAACCGAATATTTCTTTGCTTTATATTTGTATCGGCGTGGTTGTCCTGCTAATTGCCATACTGTTTTCGCGTGTCAGGTTGCCTGAATTTGTAGTAGAGAACAAAACGTCATCCCACCCGACGTCGGCAAAGGAGGAGGCTTCTTCGCATCCTTCAACCGGAGAGATGGTTTCTATCCTATCAAAGGGGGAGACGTCATCGCGTGGGTTAATGGGGCGTCCGTTGTTTTTGTTCGGGTTGTTCGCCTTATTTTGCTATGAAGTGGCCGAAATTGCCATTGCTTCCTTTTATATTAACTATGCAACCGAGAATAACATGGCTTCCTGGATCAGCACATTTATCGAAAACGCTTTCGGCGCTACGCTCAATGCTCATTTTATTGCTTCCATCGTCCTTTCTGTCGGGTTATTTTTGTTCATGTGTGGTCGCTTTGCCGGCAGTTGGATCATGCGATTCATCCGGGCGGAAAAAGTTTTGTTATGTTGTGCGATAGGCACGGTGGCAATGACGGGGCTTGTTGTATGGAATATTCATATCGTTTCGTTTATCGCTTCCATATTGATATTTGTCTTTGAATCTATCATGTTCCCTACTATTTTTGCTTTATCTATCAGAGGGTTAGGTAGTCTGACCCAGAAAGCGTCCGCCGTACTGATGATGACGCCTATCGGTGGCGCCGTCGGTACTGTTTTGATGGGTATGACTGCCGATCTCCATAATATGACATTCTCTTTCTTAGTCCCCCTAATCGCTTTTATCGTCATTCTCATCTACACGCTATCATTGCAACCCCGCCGGGTAAGAACGTAAGAGTGGACCTTCTACCTAACGTTTGTATGGGGGATGTAGGTGGCGAGGACACGTTTCACATCATCGAGGTGTACGTTGACGGGGCCGTAGTTTTCGAGTTTGAGTGTAGAAAGGGCGGCGGCAAAGTGTCCGGCTTCTTCGATGGGCGCTCCTTTGGATCTTTTATAGAGATAGCCGGCCATATAGGTGTCGCCGCATCCGGTCGAGTCGACTACCTCGCGCGGGATATAGGCGGGAATGTGGTAGAAATGATCGCCGTCATAAATCAGCGAACCCATGCTTCCAAAGGTGAGCAACACTTCTTTAACGCCCCATTCATATAATTGCAGGGCAGCGGCGGTCGGGTCTTTATAGCCGGTTAGCACTTCCATTTCATGTTCGTTGGCTTTCAGGAAATGGATATAATGTAGCGCTTCAGATTTTTCAGGCCAGTCAACGGCATAGACATGCGTTTCGCGTACTTCCCGAAGGTATCCCTGTGAATCAACGGAAACCAACCCTTTGGAAGCTACATATTTCAAAACACCCAAGGAGAAATCATCGGCTAAAAGCGCACCCAAGTGAAAAATCTTCGCCTCCTTATCCTGAAGTTGCTCAATGGTGAATGGGTCGGCTTTAGCCCACACCCGTTGCTTGCGTTCATCCACATTTTCGCCGTAGATATTTTCAAAAAAAACGGAATATTTGCTCGGTAATACAGTAATATTCATGCCTTTCGATTTCATTTCTTCGGTCACGTTCCGTTCTGATTGTCCGACTGCCGTTACTAAGGCATAGTCTAAATCATCAAAGTTCTTAACCGCATGTGAAACATAAAAAGAAGTTCCGCCCGGCATAAAGACCGTTTTTTGCGGCGTCGTTACCTTATCTAAAGTAATATGCCCTACACAGCATAGTTCATAGTTCATAGTCTGATAGTTCATTGTTCATTGTTCATTATTTCTGATTGTTAATTCCTAATAAATTAGGAATTAACAATCAGAAATCAGTACCATGTTTGATTACTATAGGGTGAGCTCCGTTGGTCATATTTCAGGTCTTTCAGCATGGTGGCATTGGCTGAGATTGAGAATGAATAAGATTTCATCGGGCCAATGGGTATCACGCTTGCCGACATTTGCCAGCAGTGCATGGTGCGTGAAATATTGACGGTAGCATACGGAATCTTCTTGTTTTTGAAGTCGTAGGAGGCATTGAAGGTGATGCGCCAGTTTTTGGTCGGCTGTATATTGCCGTTGAAACTGAGGGCGTGTACAAATTGATAGCCGTATTCTTTTTTTACAGAGTCAACTTTTTGTTGATCATACCCTATGGAAAGGTTATAATTGACTGAAAAGCTCCAGGGGATAGTTACATTATAATAGCCGTCATCATCATAATCGCCTGTTGTCTGTTTATTTCTGCCCGACCTGCCTCCTCTTGGGTCATTATTTCTATCTATTCGCATCTCCGTAGGTTCATTCGGGTTGTCAGGGTCATATTCGTCTTCATACATGTTGTCGTTATCCATTGTCGCATTTCTGTTTCTATTACTTCTGTCACTGTTGCCATCTCCGCCTCCAAACCATTTTTTAAACGTATCGTTATTAAATGTATAGGAATAACTGGTGCCTGTCGACTGCAAACGACCGATACGTCCAAGTCCCTTCCCCCCTTCAAAGCGTGTCTTATTTATGCGATAGAGGCGACCAGTATTTTCATTATATTCATTAAGATATGTATCAAAGGAGGCATTCAGGTTGAGCGTATAACTTTTTGAGAGTTTCAGGCGAATACTGGAGTTGAGGTTAGTCCACTTAAAAGAATCGGCGGCGAGGTTATAACTGATACTTCCGGAAAGTTTGTCGATGAGACTTATTTTACGTTCGCCTGACGTTTCATTTTTGTCCGCTATTTTCGCTTCAATATTATTGTCTAACGATAAGGAAATACTACCGCTTTTCCCTGTTCCGGGCACTCCGAATAACTGTCCGGTAAAGGGAGAGTAAGAAGGAGCAGTGATGGTGTCGGGCACACCTCCCGGCAACATGTTTGTCCCGTCAATTAAGGAGTAAGTTTTATGAAATCCGTATTTAGGGTCGCCAAAATCGGGTGTGGCGCTGAATGAGATGGAGGGGTCCATCCGGTGACGTATCATTTTTACATATTTCCGAAACGGTTTCCATGGTATAAACATTCCATACAAGGTCGTAGAAGCCGATACGGAGCCGCTATAATTATAGACGCGGTTGAATCCGTAAATCGTATCCGACACTATTTGTCTTTTTTCGAGACTGTATGCCCTTTCTACCCTACTTGTATACCATCGTTCTGTATAACTTAAGTTTGGCGAAAGATTGATCACATCGAAAAAGCTATAGGTCGCATTGATGTCGCTTTTATGCTGCATGCCGTTTTTCCAGTCTTTGATTAAATTTGAACGAAACAGCAAGTCTTCTTTTGTTGAAATTGAATTGCGCAATTGGGCGTTGTAGTTGATGGAAATCTTTTCGTACCAGCGGTCTTTGCCGATGGCATTTTTACGCTTTAATGGGTAAATACGCGACATGGTGAACGTCATATCGGGCAGGGTAACATTTACGGTTGAATCCTGCGAACGCTGATTGATATTCATGGCAGCGGAAAGGTTAAAGGGCTTGTTAGGAAATTTCCTTGAATAACTGACGCTTGAGCCCTTGTTGTTTTGAGTGGCGGCGGGCGTGTAGAGCGAGTTCAACTGGTTACGGTCGTAACTGCTGGACGAATAGTCTACACTGGCCGAAACAGTCTGGAAGGGATTGGCTTTAGGGTCTTGCGAATGGGATATTTTTATGCTAAAATCCTTTCGTTTTGAGTAGTCGTCCAACCCTTTATCGCCGGTGACAGTTGTAAGATATGAGGCGGAAATACTTCCCGAATATTTGTAACGCTTTCTGTAAGAAGTTTGTCCCGTTATTCCCCATGAGCCTTTTGTATATACTTCGCCAGTCACCGCGAGGTCATAATAATCGCTTAGCGCCAAGTAATACCCTCCATTACGCAGGAAAAAACCCCTATTCAACTCGTCGCCATACGTCGGCATGATTATACCGGACGAATAGGTGTCGGTGAAGGGGAAAAAGGCAAACGGCAAAACGATTGGGAAAAGGGGGACATCTTCAATGACAAGCCAGACCGGCCCTGAAACAATATCTTTTCCGGGACGCACTTTTGCCTTTAACATCTTGAGATAGAAGTGAGGATGTTCGGTTATGTCGCATGTTGTATACCTGCCTCCTTCCATATTCAAAACGTCATCAGGCATTTTTTTTGCGATATTTGCAATAACATAACCTTCGCCCTGTTGTGTGACTACATTTTTGGCCGTCGCTTTTGTCGTCTTGAAATTATAATTCATTTCTCTTCCTTCAAGAATTTGGTCGCCGTCCTTAAATTCGGGACGACCAAATTCTTTCCCCAAAGAATCGACGCCATGTGTGGCAAAAAGGGTGCTGCTGTCCATGTCCATTTGAATGAACTCGGATTTCAATTCAATGCTTTGATATTTCACATTGCCTTCGCCAAAAAGGTAAGCCATGTTACTCGCGGTCCAGATAATCGAATCTTTAGCCGTATAATCGACAGTAGCCTCTAAAGTGCCTTTTTTCTTTGGTACGGTATCGGTCGTTAGTATGTCATCATTCAGTATGCTATCGGAAAGCAGGGTTAGACTGTCTATCGGTATCATTTCGCCGGTCACCGGGTCTATCCGCAGGCTATCCGGGGATTGTATGCTATCGGACTGTACAAATGTCTCTACTGGACTTTCGTCGGCTTGTATGCTGTCGGACAAATCAAACACCTCTTTCGTCCTTTCGTCGGCTTGAATAGTATCGGCTACAACAAGCATCTCCATCTCCGGTTTCATCTCTAAAGACGCCTCCGGATGCTGTTCGGTTCTATTTCCGGGTGGTTGCGTTACCTTACATCCGACGCCGAAAAGAAAGACTATATACAATAAAACCCGTTTCAATACTTTTTTTACCTATATTTGCCTGCAAAAATAGAACAAATAAACGAGTTATACACCATTAGTAGAGATAATTTTTCACAAGCATAATTAATTATTTGAAAATAAATTCGTTTTTTTTGTTTGTGATATTGTTTTTTTTGTATTTTTGTAGTCGATTACAAAAATGAATTATAATCAATATTAAAAATTATGTTTAATACCAGTCACTTTCATCCTATGCTTGTTCACTTTCCCATCGCATTGACGATGGCAGGTGCATTATTTGAGATTGTCCGTTTTTTGATAAAAAAACCTGTGACAAAATGGCCCTGCGGCGAAGTATTGCTTTATCTTGCAACCGCTTCCGCCGTTATTACTCTATTGAGTGGATTTCTTTTTACGACCTCTTTTTCAGGGAAACCATTAGAGGTGAGAAATCTACATATGATACTCGCCATCCTGTCTACAGTTGTGATGTTGATGGCGTCGCTTTTTTACCTGCTTGACCGCTACGGGAAAACGAAGCGGAAATTATTTTTCATGACAGGACTGGCGTTTTATGCGCTGTCAGCCTTATTGGTAGGCGCTACCGGATTTATGGGAGGTAATTTAGTATACACTTATATGATTGGTTTGTAAATCTTTTAATTAATAATTTTAACTGACAGAAGAAATGAAAAGACTTGTCTATTTTGCCGCATTATTGATTGCGGTTGCCGTTGTGACGGCATCTTGTTCGGGCGGGAAGCCCCAAAAAACAATTGACAACCTGAAAGCCGCCATCACGGGCGAATCCAATGCCAGCGCTACCTATCTGGCGTTTTCGGCAAAAGCGGCACAGGAGGGATTTCCTAACATTGCTAAAATGTTTGCCGCAGCCTCGACTGCCGAGGCTTTACATGTGAAGAACCATAACGCTGTTTTGGTTAAGTTAGGCGAAGAAGCGTATGCTCCCGCCGTCGGAACACCCAAAGTATCCGATACGGCTGCTAACATTCAAGCCGCCATTGAGGGTGAGACCTACGAGTATACCGAAATGTATCCGGGATTTATAGCCGCCGCCAAAGAAGAGAAATGTGACGATGCCATTCCTTCTTTCACATGGGCTAATGATGCCGAAGCCGTTCATGCGAAGCTGTATACACAAGCGCTGAACATCCTGAAATCAACCGGCAGCGACGAAACAGTGGCGCAGGTTTGGTATACCTGTCCGAAATGTGGCAATCTGTTTGATACCATCGAGGGGTTGAACGGATGTCCCTTGTGCGGAGTCAGACCCGCTTCTTTTTTAAAGTTTTAGAACATTCATATATGTCCTGAAAAGAACTGACATATACGTTCCAAATACTTTCTATCGGTTTCGCTAAAATCATGAAGCCGGTTACTATCAATATCCAACACGCCGAAGACAGCTCCCTGTGAGATAAGCGGTACGACGATTTCGGATTTGGATTCCGTATTACATGCGATATGTCCGGGGAATTGCTCGACATCGGGAACGATGGTGGTTTCAGCCGTTTCCCATGCCGCGCCACAGACGCCTTTTCCCCGTTTTATCCGGGTGCATGCAATCGGCCCTTGAAAAGGGGCGAGGACGAGTTCGTCGTCCTTTACTAAATAAAAACCAACCCAGAGAAATCCAAAAGTCTGGTGCAAAGCGGCGGCCGTATTGGCAAGGTTCGCGATAAAGTCTCTTTCCGCTCCAATCAAAGCCTCAATCTGAGGAATGAGCGCTATGTATTTTTCTTCTCTATCTGCGGTTTCGGGGATGTATAGATTTTTTGCCATGAGAGGAGAGGGGATTAATGATTAATGATTAATGATTAATGATTTAATGATTAATGATTAATGGTTCGTAATTCGTGGTTCCTAATTCGTAATTGATTAAAGGGGGTTATAGGCCAAAGGTGACCCAAGCGTTGAACGAGGTACTCATCTCAGAAAAAGAGCCTCCACCGCCGGAGCGCATGCCTCCGCCTCCGCCGCCACCACTGTCGCCGCCAACGTCACCGCCACTGCCGCCACCACCGGAGCGCATGCCACCGCCTCCGCCACCACGCATGCCTCCACCGCCACCGCCACCACGCATACCTCCACCGCCTCCGCCTGGGCCACCCCCTGGCCCCATGCCGGCGGGCGGTGCATCCATTTCGGCTGAGAGGCCTACTGAGATTATCTGGTTTTTGCCAATCGTTTCGCCGATCAATGACAGGGGCAAACAGAACGTAAACAACATATTATTATTTTCAATCATCCGAATATTTGCCTTTTCTATTTCCAACAAAGTCTTGTTTCGACCATTGACCAATTCTGCATTTGTTGCGCTCAGCATTGCAATCATCTGTTCCATATTCATTCGTCCCCCTTGCCGGCCTTGTTGCCCCGGCTCAAGTTGCTGTTGCATGTTACCCCGCATCTGTTCACGTTCGAACTTAGGAAACTGCACACGATACTTTTTGCTTTTTTTGCCCGAAATATCAACATAAACCTTTAATCCCTGCATTAAAAATTTTGTCTGCATGCTTTCGTCGGGAACTGAAATTTGAATTTTAACATTTTCTTCATTGTGAAACATCTTAACAAAAGCCTTACCTTTTTGAACCGAACTAAAGTTCGTCAAAGAAGTCTCCGGATTTTCAGCAGTCAATTGCTGAAGATATACACTTTTCGCATCGGGTTTTTTTGCCGCAAAAAGGGAAAAACCCGAAAAAATTAAAAGAACTAAATAATAATGACGCGTTTTCATAGGAAATAACAATTTTGAGTTATGAGTAATTGACTAAATTGATTATATGCTTCGTTCTGTATTTATAAAGCGCAAAGGTATAGATTTTTTTAATACAAGGTCATCATCGGGCAACTATCTTTTCTAAAAAAACGATTTTTTTTATTTCAACTATTGTTTATTTAGAAATTAGAAATTATCACATACATTTGCGCCATCGAAACCGTCGTTTCCGAAATGAGGTCGGATCAAATACGGCTAATCGCACCTTATCGTTTTGTGCATGTAAAAAAACATGCCAAAAGTAACGAACAAGTAAAAATAATTGGCTCCTACTCACTTTGGTTGAAAATGAAATAAAATATAAATTTTGTTTTTTTCATTTTGTAAGAAAAAAATCTTACCTTTGGTGACCGAAAAGCAGGGAAATATGTTAATGAAAAACTTTAATCGATAAATTCTCTGGTTTCTTATTGAAGTTAAAACTTTGAAATAATGATAGATAGCAGACAGTGTGTTTTGAAAGCCATGAACTTGGAGACCCCCGACCGGACACCTTTGATGTGCCAGTTCAGTATCGGTTTCATGATGAACCAGTTGAAACCCGACCCTGTCCTGTTTTGGTACGACATGAAAACATTTGCGGACGGATTGATCCGGCTACGCGATACTTTCCGGTTCGACGGCATATTAGTCAGTCTTCATGGACATTCCGACGACTGGCAAAATGGATTGTTGCAAATGGAATATATCGACGCAGGCAAAACGATGCTTCATTATGAAGACCGTACAGAAGAACATTCATGGATAGACCTTCCCGTGATTCATTTTACGAAACCCCAGCCACCGAGAACTATCGAAGATATTGACGTCGAACGTGACATCCCTGCCGAAATAGACTATATCCCCGTATCAGGGAATCTTCACTTCCAGTTGAATCGCGATAAGATGTACTCCATTTTTGACTATATGCAGGATTGCGTTGGCGACCGGTTTTCTGTTCATGGCGAAATAACTTCCCCTTTTGATTATTTTTTAGACCTGTTAGGCTACGAAAATGCGCTGATGGCTTTGATGCTCGAACCCGAAAAATGCAAACTGATATTAGCTCGGTATACCGAAGGCGTAAAAAAGATTGCGACCGGTATGTGCCTGAAAGACATTGACGCTATCAAAATATCTTCCCCTTTTGCAGGAATGGGGTTCATCTCTCCGGAGTTCTACAGGGAGTTTGTTTTACCTTTCGAGCGGGAAATCATCACAGCCATTCGCAAGCAGGGGAAGCATGTCTATATCCATACCTGCGGTTTTATCGACGACCGTTTGGAATTGATGTGCGAAAGCGGAGCTTCGGGATTGGAGTGTCTCGATCCGCCACCTGTGGGGAATGTTAATCTCGAAGATGCTTTCCGGCGAATTGGTGATCGTATGTTTATAAAGGGAAACATTGATTCGGTGAACACATTGCTTAACGGCGACGACGAAAAGGCGAGAAACGATGTCCGTAAAATTATCGAAACCGGCAAAACAATGGGCAAAGGATTTATACTAAGCACCGCCTGTTCCATTGCACCCTTAGTCGCAAAAGAACGCATCCTAATGCTGTCGGAACAACTATGAACATGTAATCTCTCACACCCAAGCGTTTATGAAAAAAAAATCAGTTATTCAGTTATTCAATTATTCCTATGAAACAGTCATGTAATCTCTCACACCCAAGCAATAATGAAAATTTACCCATTAATCATTAATCATTTATTAATCATTAATCATTTTTTACGTATGAAAAACAAAGTAGTATTAAGTCTTAACAGCTATCACGGGTTCGACACCGACCAGGCCTTAGAAGGCGCTGCGGCGGCAGGGTTCCAATTCGTGGAGCTTTGTGCGGTAAAAGGATGGACAGAAAACGTCTTACCGGATATGGAAAAAGCGGAAATTGACCACATCAAAATGAAAATGGCCACCCTTCATCTTACACCAATCGCTCTCAGCGGGCACTGTAACCTGTTGGATGAGAAACGTCTTGACGACTTCCAAAAGAACATCCGCCTTGCAGCGGAATTTGGTTGCAAATATATCATCTCCTCCGCCGGAGAAGCTCATTTCGGCAAAGATGAAAGACTTGCCGACGATGCGCTTGCCGAAAACATCAAGGGTCTGCTCCCTGATTTAAAAAAAACAGGGCTTGTCCTGGGACTGGAAGTGCACGGCCTGTACGGCACAGGCGCCTCGCTACGACCGGTGATCGAAAAAGTGGCCTCCGACCTCGTAGGAGTAGCATACGACACAGGTAACGTTATGTTCTACGGCGGAAAAGAATGTTCCGAAGAAATAAAAACCTGTGCCGACATTGTCAAATATGTTCACCTGAAAGACAAGATAGGAGGAAAGGGTGAATGGAATTTCCCCGCTGTCGGCAAAGGAGAACTTAACCTTGAAGCGTTCATCACCTATCTTAATAGCAAAGGATATGACGCCCCCTACTCCGTTGAGATTGAATACACCGAAAACTTTACAATGAATCAGAAGAAACCCCGCGACATCGAAATTGCAAACCAGGCGGCGAAAGACTCTTACGCATTCTTCTCTTAAACTCCCCATTAATCATTAATCATTAATCATTAAAAAACCTCTATGTTAAAAATTGGAATTATCGGATTAGGCTTTATGGGTAAAATGCACGCTACCGCATACCGTCAACTTCAATCCGTATTGGATTTTGAAGTAACTGCGGTAGCAGATACCGACAAGGAGAGAGCCGATCAAACAGCAAAAATTTTGGAGGCCAAAGCTTATTATTCGCCTCAGGAACTGATAGATACAGCAGATGTCAACACCGTTGACATTTGCCTCCCCACCTGGCTGCATTACGACTATGCCTCCAAAGCGCTTACAAAAGGTTTCAACATTTTTGTTGAGAAACCTTTATGTTTAAATTCGAAAGAGGCTTATGCATTAGTAAAACAGGCGGAAGAAACGAATGTCTTTTCGCAGGTAGGACAATGCCTGCGATTCTGGACGGAGTATGAATACCTAAAGTCGGTGACCGAGGAAGGTGTTTATGGTAAAATGAAGCATCTAAAACTCAGGAGGCTCAGTCCGCGTCCCGGTTGGGGAAGTAATAACTGGTTGCGCAATGAATATATGTCAGGCGGCGCAACGCTTGATTTACAGATTCATGACGTAGATTTCGCATTGTATCTGTTCGGGAATCCGAGGAAAGTTACTACTTTCATAAATCCAAACGGCGAAAAATTTGCAAACATCGTATCCGAACTTAAATATAAAGACTTTACAGTAATGACAGAAGGGTCATGGGATTATCCATCGTCCTTTCCTTTTGAGATGAGCTATATAGCGGCGTTTGAGAAAGCAACTATCGTATTCAGTTCATTACATGGTCTTCATGTCTATCCGGAACAAGGCGACAGCTTTTGCCCCGAACTTAAAAAGGAAAGTATGGCGCAAAGCGACGCGGGAGGCAATATTTCCGACTTGGGAGGATACTACAATGAGTTGTATTATTTTATTGATTGTATCAATAAAGGTATACCGCCGGTAAAAGCGCCCCTTATAGCAGGCGCGGAAGCAGTTGAATTGATAGAAATACAAAAACTTTATAGAAGTTATGATTTTAGATGAACGTGATATTCGGAGCGAGCTTGTGATACAGGCAGCCCGGCAGATGATGGTTGCTGCGCGTACAGCGCCAAAAGCAAAAGGAATAGATATTATTGAAATGGCTTTGGTTACCGGCGAAGACAAAAGCCGGTTAGCTGAAGAGATGAAGCGGATAGCAGCGGAACGGGATTTGAAATTTTTCCTTCGGGATGCGGAGAATATTCGGCAGGCTGATGTAGTGATGATCACAGGTACACGTCGGCTGTCGCAAGGGCTTGACTGTTCGCATTGCGGGTTTGAGACCTGTGAATCCAAGCCCGCCGGAACGCCTTGCGCTATAAATACGGTAGATGTGGGGATTGCTGTCGGGTCGGCCTGCGCGAAAGCTGCTGATTTGAGGGTAGATACGCGCGTAATGTTCAGCGCCGGATTTGCAGCCCAAAGTTTAGGACTGCTGGGTGATGACTGTGGATGTGTGATGGCTATTCCTGTCAGTGCATCGTCAAAGAACCCGTTTTTCGACCGGAAACAGTAAGAAGTACGATGCTAATCCATGGATTGTGAAAAGCTCAACACGACGCGTGTGCCTTTTTCCGGTTCCGATTCGACGTTGATCGTACCGTTATGTGATACGATAATTTGCCGGCAAATACTAAGGCCGATACCAGAACCGCCGCTTTTCGTGGTGAAGAACGGAACAAATATTTTGTCCTGTACATCGGGCAGGATGCCGCAACCGTTATCAGAAACAACGATTACCGGATTATGATAGATGTTTTTGAATATCTGAACATTAATTTGGGGTGATTCATTTCGTGAGCAGGCGTCCCATGCGTTTTTGATAAGGTTGATAAGTACTTGCTCCAAAAGCGTCCGATCGGCTATGAGGGTTATTTCGTCAGGTTGTATGTCATACAAGAAGCGGATACCTTCGGCCTGCAACAAGTTATTGATATCGTTTATCATTTCTGTCGCTTGGAAGGATTTCATAACGGGAGTTGGGATACGCATCAGTTTTTGATAATTACCCACAAAGTCGACCAACCCTTTGCTTCGCCTGTGAATCGTTTGCATCGCCCTGTTCATCAATGCGTAATCTTTTTCTTGCGTCATATCCGGGTCAGACAGTGTTTCGGCAAGCGACAAAATGGGAGATATCGAGTTCATCATTTCATGAGTTAGGACACGGATCAGTTTTTTCCATGCTTCGTTCTCGCTTTCTTCCAGGACAGGTTGGATATTTTTGAAACTGACTAATTTAAACATTTTACCTCGAGAGGTGAAAAGCACAACTGTGGCTGCCAACTGGCGGATATTTCCTCCTTTTTTTATTGTTATCATTTTGACTTCGCCCGGCACGATTTTTTTCAACACATCGGGCAAATCAGGCGAAATAGCTACCAGGTCAGTTATCCGACGGGGTTGAGGTTTCCCGAACTCATCTATTGCCGCCTTGTTAATCCATTCAATCATATCTGTCTTGTCGAAAACGATTATAGCGGAATCAATTCGGTTCAGCAACAAATCATAAAAATGCTGTTCGATCTCCGTATGTTGAAGCCTTTCATTGAAACGTAAGACAGCCCTTTCCATTTGGGGTATTAACTCAGGGTATAATCCTTTGCGTGCAAAATTCCGAAACGAAATATTAAGCTCCGAAAAATGAATGGCGTCAATCAGACGTTTAGCATCTTTCACAGTACGCCTCATAAAACGAAACAACGCAAAAATAAACCAGCAAGCAACCCCAAAAGCGATCACGGCGATGCCGTACCAATCTATAGCAACCAAATATCCGGTCAACAAACAGCAACAAACGAGCGGAATCAACCGTGACAGTAATGCGATGGTATATCGTTTCATAATTGAATAACTGAATAATTGAATAACTGAATAACGGAATAACGGAATAACGGAATAACGGACTTACCTTAGTGATAAAATTATAAACTGAAAACTATAAACTATAAACTGAAAACTGACAAACTACTGAAAACTGAAAACTGAAAACTGAAAACTACAAACTACTTATTCATCTTTCTATAAAGCGTATAGCGGGATATGCCAAGCATATCGGCGGCTTTATTCATGTTCCCGTCACTGATTTTAAGCGCTTTCTCAATGGCCTCCTGTTCGATTTGTTCTAAATTGAGCGTTTCGGGCCTGTTCTTTCTTTTTATCTGTGCCGGTTGCAGGATAAAATCGGATGCCTCCAAGTAGTTTCCGGACGACAGGATGACAGCTCTTTCTATTGCATTTTGCAGTTCCCTGACATTACCCGGCCAGCTATATTGCACTAATTTTGTTTTCGCTCCTGAGTTAATCCCTTTGACCGTTTTTTTATATTTAGCTGACGATTTTTGAATAAAAAAGTCGGCTAACAGCATGATATCATGTCCTCGTTCTCTTAGCGGGGGGATGTGCAGTTCGATGGTATTGATGCGATACAGCAGGTCCTGCCTGAAGTTTCCGTTTTCCACTTCGCGGTAGATATCTACATTCGTTGCGCTAATTAGGCGCACATCTATCGGGATCGAACGGTTGGAGCCTAAACGTGAAGTCATTCGTTTCTCAATGGCTGTCAACATCTTGGCTTGCATCGGGAGAGAAAGGTTGGCTATCTCATCCAAAAACAGCGTACCGCCGGAGGCCGCCTCCATGCGTCCCGGTTTGTCTTTCTTAGCGTCGGTAAAAGCGCCTTTCTCGTAACCGAACAACTCACCTTCGAACAATGTATCGGGGATAGCTCCCAAATCAATGGTTACAAACACTTTGCCCGCACGTGGCGAATGATGATAAATCGCTTTGGCTATCAGATCCTTCCCTGTTCCGTTTTCCCCCAGCAGAAGGATATTGGCGTCCGTACCCGACAGTTTCTCTATCATCTCGAACACCTTTTGCATAGCGTCCGATTCGCCGATTATTTCATACGCCGTTTCGGTCGTATTCAGCACCTCCATCTGCTTTTTCAGGCTTTCCACCTCACGCTGTGAATCTTTCAGTTTCAAAGCGGAGAAGATTGTCGCTAACAGTTTATCTTTTTCCCACGGTTTGGAAATAAAATCCGTCGCCCCCGATTTGATCGCCTTCACTGCTTTATCCGTATCGGCATACGCCGTCATCAGGACTACGATCGCCTGCGGGTCGGTTTTCAGTATCCTGTCCAACCAGTAAAACCCCTCTTGTCCACTGATAGCATCCGACCGGAAATTCATATCTAATAAAATCACATCCGGCTGAAAAGAGACCATGTACCGGTCAATCTTTTCGGGGAACGCACTGACTTTTACCGTCTCTACATAAGGAGCAAGCAACACGTTCAGCGCAAAGAGGACGTCCTCATTGTCGTCGATAATCAGTATTTTCCCTTTCTTTTCCGTCATTCTTTAAGCAAACTCTAAAATCAATTTTGGGTCGATGCGTACTAAAAAACGCATTTGATACCGCAAAGTTACCAATTTATTATGATAAACGAACACTATGAAATAAAAATCATCTTTTCAGTTTTTAAAACTCTGGGTACGCGGGCGTCTCGCCCGCACAATGCGGACGGGACGTCCGCGCACCCAGTCTGAATCGCTGAAATTTTAAATTTTATTTTTATACCAATTTTTTCTTTATTCAACGAAAAATATACTACCTTTGCGGTTGTGAAAAATAGTAAGTCATGGCAAAAAAAACAGAACATAAAGGCATATATATCGACCCATTGACGGATTTTGGCTTCAAACGTCTTTTTAGCGATCAGGATTTAATGATAGACTTTCTCACGAGCGTATTGAACCTTAAAGATGGCATCACAAGTCTTCGTTATGGCAACACTGTGAGAACCGGCATATCCAAGGACGACCGATCCGCTATTTTTGACCTGTATTGTACCACCGGAAATGATGAACAGATTATCGTAGAGATGCAAGCCATTTCGCATAAGAATTACAAGGAAAGAACGGTATATTACTCTTCCCGTCTCATTCAGGAACAATCGAAAAGAGGGAAGGATTGGGACTTTACGCTGACACCGGTATATATGGTCAATATTGTCGATTTTGCTGTAGATGAACATTTAAAAGAAAAGCAGTTTTTATCGCATATCCAGCTTATGTACACAGATATCCTTCAGCCTTATTATGACAAGCTGACGATTGTTTATTTGGAATTACCGCTTTTTACAAAAAAAATAAAAGAGTTGAAAACCAATATCGACCATTGGATGTATGCGCTCAAATACTTGCCGAAATTAGCACGATTGCCGGCGGTCATGCGTAAAGGAATATTTACGAGACTGTTTGAATTGGCGAAAATCGCCAAGATGACGAAAAGACAACAAAATGCTTATTATAAATCACTTCACGATATGAATATTATTAGACACACCATTAACGATTTGCAAAGTACCATTGCGACACAGGGTAATACCATTGCCACCCTGCAAAGTAATAATGCCGCCCTGCAAAGTAATAATGCCGCCCTGCAAAGTAATAATGCCGCTCAAGCCCAAGAACTTGACGAATACCGGCGAAGGTATGGATCGCTTAACAAAACTACACAATAGCCGTCAGACAGGGTAAAGGCAGTCTCTCTACAAATCCGAAATATTTTTTCGTTTTTTTGTAGGAATGTCGGTATAATGTTATACCTTTGTCGGCTATAACCATTAATTGAAAAGTTTATGAAGAGAAAAATGATAGTCGCTATCATGCTGATAATCAGTGTGATGTTAGTAAAAGCGCAAGAAAAACAGGAAGGGTTTGTCTTTACAACCGTGAAGGAATTGCCCATTACGCCCGTAAAAAATCAAAGTCGGTCGGGCACATGCTGGGCTTTTTCAGGTGTAGGTATGATAGAAGCGGAACTGCTTCGTACAGGGAAAGGAGCCTACGATTTATCGGAAATGTTTGTTGTCAATAAATCTTATACCGATAAGGGGGATAAATATGTACGCCTGCATGGGTTCCTTAATTATGCACAGGGCGGTTCTTTTTACGACGTCCTGTATGTATTCGAGCATTACGGCGCTATTCCGGGCGAGCTGTATCGCGGACTGAACTACGGAGATACGATCCATATCCATGGCGAGTTGGAGCAGTCTTCGTTTGCTTTTGTGAAATCGATTGTGAGCAATTCAAACGGGAAATTGTCGCCGGTATGGAAAAAGGCGCATCAGGCGATAATAGACGCCTATCTGGGAGAGATACCCGAAACTTTTACGTATAATGGGAAAGAGTATACGCCCAAAAGTTTTGGGGAATCGTTAGGGCTGAAAATGGAAGATTATGTGTCGCTGACTTCCTATTTACATGAGCCGTTTTATACGTTGTTCGCGCTGGAGATACAGGATAACTGGCGGTGGGCGCTGTCGTATAACATCCCGATTGATGAGCTGATGCAGGTATTCGCGTATGCCATCGATAAGGGGTATACCATCGCTTGGGCATCTGACGTTAGCGAACGCGGTTTTACGCGCGACGGTATAGCCGTGATGCCGGATATAGAGTATTTTGAAACAAAAGGGTCCGACCAGGATCGCTGGGTAGGTTTAAGTCGCTTAGATCGAGAGGCTAAAATCAGGGATTTGCTCAAGGGGCCGTGTAAGGAAATAGAAGTGACGCAGGAAATGCGTCAGGAAGCGTATGATAATTATGAAACGACCGACGACCATGGCATGGTGATTTACGGCATAGCCAAAGACCAGACGGGCAAGAATTATTATATGGTCAAAAATTCCTGGGGCACGGAAAGTAAATATGAAGGTAAGTGGTATGCTTCCGAATCCTTTATCGCCTATAAAACAATGAATATTGTGGTTCATAAAGATGCCATACCGACCGCCATAAAGAAAAAGTTAGGTCTAAAATAAACAGCAATAAGATGGAATCGTTTCTGGAACAATCCGATAAAATACGCCAGAAAGGACGTCGTTGGCGTAAAATAAGAAATTGGACTTTTCTTATTTTGTTTTCAGGAAGCCTTATAGCAGGCGCTATCCGGTATTATTATCCTTATGAAGAGGGTATTAAGTCCGGCAAATTAGAATATGTCGTTTACAAAGGATTGGTTTTTAAAACCTACGAAGGCAAATTCTTTCCGTCGGGCATACAATCCGAAGAAGGTGAGGGTATAGCTTCCATTCCCGAAGACCCCTATTTTTCCGTCGCTAAAAAAAAACTGGCGGAAAGTCTAATGCGAGCCGGTGGAAAATCCGTAGAACTGCACTATAAGAAATATTTCGGCGCTCTCCCATGGCGCGGAAGTTCGCGTTACGTAGTCAACGAAATTGTCAACATCGCGGAAGAACCCGTCCTTGATATCAAAGAATTAATTACGAATTACGAATTACGAATTACGAATTACGATTAAGGCTGTAAGCCTTATTTATTTCAACGTATGGCGCCGCCATACGATCCCACAACCCCCTACCCCCTACTCCCTACTCTCTACTCCCTAATAACTACTCACTACTCACTACTCACTAATAACTACTCACTAAAAAAAAATGTTTCGCATAGGATGTCATCTATCAGTTTCTAAAGGGTATACGGCTATGGCTCAAGATGCAATTGCCGTAGGAGCAAATACCTTTCAATTCTTTACCCGTAATCCGCGTGGGGGAAGCGCTAAGGCTATCGATGAAAAAGATATAGAACGGTTTTTGCAAATAGCGCAGGAGCAGGATTTTGATTTTTTTCTGGCACATGCGCCTTATACCATGAATATATGTGCGGCCGACGCCGGTATCCGCAGTTTTTCGCGCGAGATGATGGCCGACGATTTGCAACGGTTAGCCTATTTGCCGGGTAGCTTGTATAATTTCCATCCCGGTAGCCATGTACAGCAAGGGGTTGACGTCGGTATCCGATATATTACCGATGCCCTCAATGAAGTCCTAAAACCGGAGCAGACCACGACCGTATTGTTAGAAACGATGGCCGGCAAAGGCAGCGAGATCGGTCGCTCATTCGAGGAGTTGCGCGCTATCATCGACGGCGTCAAACTATCGGATAAGATGGGCGTTTGCATGGATACCTGCCATATCTATGATGCCGGTTATGATATCGTAAACCATTTAGATGACGTGTTAGACGAGTTCGACCGAGTAGTCGGACTTCCGCGCCTGAAAGCCATTCACCTCAACGACAGCAAAAATCCCTTTAAGAGCCATAAAGACCGGCACGAAACCATCGGAAACGGTTCGCTCGGTCTCGAAGCCCTGACGCGCGTGATTAATCACCCCAAACTCAAACGCCTGCCCTTTTATCTCGAAACGCCCAATGAGCTACCCGGCTATGCCGCGGAAATAAAGCTCCTAAAAGAATTGACAATTGACAATTGACAATTGACAATTGATAATTGACAATTGATAATTGACAATTCTCCATTCTCCATTCTCCATTCTGCATTCTCCATTCTGCATTCTCCATTCTGCATTCTCCATTCTGCATTCCCCATTCTCCATTCTCCATTCTCCATTCTCCATTCTCCATTCTATAAATAGTGTCATTTTTGATAAACATTTTATCATTTTTATAAACAAAAATTTTTGAAAGAGTTGTAATTTTGCAGCCGAAATTAATCATAAAAAAATTTTTGCCTATGAAACATGCCGATCAAATCTAACCCTGCGGACGAAAGCCACAGAAGCGGCTGTCCGACAATATGTTGCATGTATCCAATCATGCCGAATCATTTTAACAATCATTTTTAGCTATTCATTAAATCATTATAAATGTATGCTTTTAAATCAATTACACATTATGCGCAAAACGCTATTTATCTCATTTTTTTGTCTTACCCTTAGTATGGTAAGCCTTGTAGCCAATGCTCAGCAGGAAATCCGGGTAAGCGGTACCGTTACCGACAATACCGGAGACCAGTTAGTTGGCGTCTCAGTCGTTGTCCGTGGGACTACGATTGGTATGAGTACCGACGTCAATGGCGAGTATAACTTAGTAGTTCCGAGCGACACCTGTGCCCTTGTATTCTCGTACATCGGCTTCAAAACGCAGGTTGTTCCCATCGGTACCCGACGTTCCATTTCGATTGTCATGCTCGAAGACGCCGCCCAGTTGGAAGAAGTAGTGGTAGTCGCTTTCGGCCAGCAAAAGAAGGAAAGCGTGATCGGTTCCATTACAACCGTCAACGTTAAAAATCTAAAAATGCCTACCAGTAACCTTACAACCACGTTGGCAGGTAACATGGCAGGCGTGATCGCTTATCAGCGAAGCGGCGAACCGGGACAGGACAACGCCGACTTTTTCGTGCGAGGTATCACAACCTTTGGCACTAACACCAACCCGTTGATTTTGATCGACGGTATCGAACTCACATCCGCCGATCTGGCGCGTTTACGCCCCGACGACATTGCCAGCTTCGCCGTCATGAAGGATGCTACAGCAACAGCCCTCTACGGCGCACGCGGCGCTAACGGCGTGATTTTAGTCACCACCAAACAAGGCCAGGAAGGCCCTGCCAAAGTCTCCTTCCGTTTTGAAAATTCCGTTTCCATGCCTACGCGGAATATTGATATAGCCGACCCGGTGACCTATATGAAACTGCATAACGAAGCGATCCTGACGCGCGACCCGACAGGCGCCACCCTTTATTCGCAGGAAAAAATTGAAATGACTGAAGCAGGGATGTTTCCGATCATCTATCCGGCCAACGACTGGTTGTCTTTGCTTTTCAAGGATTATACGATGAACCAGCGGGCAAACCTCAACATCAGCGGCGGCGGTGGTGTGGCGCGCTATTATGTTGCAGGCTCGTTTAACCGCGATAATGGCACGTTGAAAGTCGATAAACGAAACAATTTCAACAACAAC